>SKDY01000485.1_pt1 | contig 32176 bp, 29 predicted proteins | sample 4826591 | NCBI WGS metagenome assembly SKDY01 (sample SAMN11008823, study PRJNA524170) | human gut metagenome | biome: Human fecal sample; material: Feces; isolation source: fecal sample from pouch patient p10, p22 | host: Homo sapiens | place: Israel: Tel-Aviv | collected 2016-06-15 | reverse complement strand
CGCCGGAACAGGTCATGGGCCTCGCCCGCAACCTGCCGTTGACACACAGCGTGCTCGAGAAGGCCCTGGAGGACGCCACGCCCGGCCAGCTCGGCTTCCTGGCCAACCTGTTCGAGAAGGAGAACGCGAGCCGGGCCGAATCCAAACGGCGGCGGCTGCTCAAACAGGCCGGGTTCCCCCAGAGCAAGACCCTGGAGGGATACGACTGGAGCATGGCCTCGTTTCCCGCCGACTGGGGCCGCGAACAGCTGGAAAGCCTGGAATTCGTCGACCGGGCCGAGGACCTCGTGCTCTACGGCGACGTCGGCTGCGGCAAGACCCACCTCGCCATCGCGATCGGCATGCTCGCATGCCAACGCATGATACCCGTGAGGTTCTTCACCGCCTCCAGCCTGGTCATGCGGTTGAGGAAGGCCAAGGACGACAACAGATTGGACGCCGAGCTCAAGTCGATAGGCAGGGCCGGGCTGGTCATCATCGACGAGCTCGGCTACCTGCCCATCGACATCGACGGGGCCAGGCTTCTGTTCCAGGTTATCGCGGACAGCTACGAGACCCGCAGCGTCATCTTCACCTCGAACCTCGAGTTCAGCAGATGGGGCGACGTGTTCGGCGACGGGGACATGGCCGCCGCGGTCATCGACCGCATCGTCCACCACGGCAGGATCCTCCGCTTCCACGGCGAATCCTACCGGAACAAACACTCCCTCATGAAATAAACCAAACAAACAACAAAACAAGGAACCAACCGCCGACGGTGTTCAAGTTGAACGCCGACGGTGTCCAGATTAAGTGCCGAACACGTCCACCTCAATTTGACGAAATACAGCGAGCCCCGCGTCGTCGAGGATCCTGGGACGCACGCAGGAGAGCCTGCGCGCCTCGTAGGAGCGTTGCGCGGTCGATGCCCGGTAGCAGCCGTCCCGCGCCGACCCGGAACGAGTTCCTGCGCATCTCCCTGCTGATGGTCGACCGGTCCCTGCCCGTCGCCCTTGCGATGTCGGCCTAGCTCCTGCCCTCGTGCCGCATCAGCATGATCTCCTCGCGCTCCGCCAGTGCAGGATGTGCGTACCGGCCCATGCGTCCTCCGATGTCTGGTTGTCTGTCGCAAGCACCATCGTATCGGTGACCCATGGGCCCTTGCCGTTTCCGGCCGTTGCACTTGAAATGAAAATTCATGTATCAAAATGGCGAAGTTACTCGGATACTTTGCGGGACAGCACACCCATTCCCAGCTGTTCTAATTTCAAAAGATTTTGACCCAGCATGGCTTTCGTATACTACTGCCCCAATTGGGCCGGTCTTCCTTCCAGATTGTGATTCTGCATTACCAGCGGTTGAATCAAAGTCGGATTTCTTCGGCCCCTATGGAACTATGCCTCCTGATAAATGCAACGCAACATGGACAAAGATTCTTTCAGCAAAGAAACAAAGAGCTAAAGCACCTGAATCCGCCGAGGAGCGCACTGAAATGGTTCTACCATGTATCGAGCGCATGGAACATGACGCAGGCATAACTCCAAGTCGTTTCGACTTACTGCAGGACAGCAACCTCGCTGTCTAAGCGAGATTATGCATAGCACTGATGATGTCTGCACAACATAGACAGGTGGGTTTTCTGTGCAGTGGGAACGACATCCTTGCAGGAAATGTTGCGAATGCACAATCCGTCCGAATGCAACTCGTACCAGTCGCGCTCATAAGTCGTGCTTCCCAGGTCATACTCACCAGAGTCAAAGAAATATTCCTACCGCAGCAGGTACATTCCTAAATAACCGAATTATCGGCGACACAGAGCATCCAGCGGGTTTCCTCATGTGGCATACAAGGAAACCTGCTGCCGAAACACATTGAACAGACAATGCGTTCACTTAATCATTTGATTTTCCTCCAAGTATCTCTCTGAAATTCTCATATGCTGTATCATCCTTCAATATTTCAACCAACTCCGGTGTTAAGACTTTCTCGAACATACTTACAGAGTCAGGTTCCTCTACCTTTGAAAGAAGGAAATTCTTGAGCATAAGAGTTAGAGGTTCTCCTATGGCAGTCTTATAGTTGAAACCAATTAGCTGCATAGTTTTAAGGGTATCCACACTAATCAGTTATTAGAATTGACGTGCTTCTAATTAGGAATGGACAATGAAACGATTCATGCAAATCTGTGGGCTCCTTTTTGGTTTCTTGTTGTCGTTTATTGTAATCTTCGAAATCTGTATGGCATATGGCTCCTGCCATGGAATGCAAGCGGGAGATGCCGTCGCGCTTTTCCAGTCGACGATCGAAGCTTTTGCATGCTTCGTAGCCATTTTGGGCGCATTCATCGCTTGGGAGGAATACCGTAACGCTCATAGGCCAATTTTACTGGTCCGAATAAAGAAGGAATATCACTACAGTAAGAGTGAGTTTCGTTCTGAATCGATATCTTATGTTTTAGTCAATGAGGGGACCATGCCTGCGCAGGATGTCATAGTTAACATCCATCCAGGTATTCCTTGGCCAATGGCTTCTCATCCAGCTGGGGATCCTCAACAAGAATTACGTGAGCGCAAGGTAACATACTTAAGTCCCAAAGCAGAAGTCACTCTGCTGTTTACGGGTCGCGGTGAGTATGAAGAGATGCTCTCATCAACTCATTGCGGTTCGCAGAGCGTTAGCATTGAGTATTCTCGTCCAGAACATAGAAAAAGGGAAACGGTTAAATTCCATCTCGATCCAACAGATATAGCTTATTTAGCAGCTAATGCTGTGGTGGATCCTCTTTAGATAAAGCGCGTTGTAGCATTCTTGGTGGCACAGTTGCGGCTTTTTTAATTCGTGGTCTAATCGCAATTAGACCACGATTGCCATTGATATGAACTGATTTTTGTTCCGTATTTCCCCTGACGCGATGGGAGATGATGGAACTATGGCAAAAGGTACGAAATACACGCCGGAGTTCAAGGCGAAGGCTGTTGGCGGAGTATGAAGCGTCGTATTTCGTCGGAGACGAACGCGATCGCCGCGATGTCGAAAGATCTGGGGATCACTCCGGAGACATTGGGGCGCTGGCGCAACCAGTCGGACGCGACGGTCGCGGTGGAGTCGAAGCGGTCGGCCGAGGACGCGATGGACGAGTTCATCGGCATGCTCGACGACCACATGGTCTGGTACCGAGACAAGCGCATCAAGATGGAGTCTGACATGAGCATCATGGGCCAACGCCGAAGGCTCGGTCTTACGGCATGATTGGTGGTGATGGAATCAACGACGAGTCTAGCAGAACGGCACCACCCCCCGCTGAACACCTTTATTTGATCACATACAGCTTTTCGGACAACGCGGCCGCGGAGGGCTTCTTCGGGTGTATGAAGATGGAATCCGTCTATCCCGAACATTAAGAGGAGCATACCCGCGACGAGGCACCCGCTCTTGTCGACGGGTACACCCACTGGTGCAACCACGAGCGCATCAAGCAATCGCTTGGTTGGATAAGCCCGGTACAATACCGTCAGAGCCAGGGAATGGCTGCGTGATTAACTCCAAGAAAACGTCCGCATCCCCTACCCGGGTTTATGGGCGTTTTTTGCCTATGGCCCACCACATCCAGCGTTGTACGAAAAGGTTCGCGAGGGTCAGCAGCACGAGCGCAAGGGCGGTGGCCGCGAGGCCCGCGAGAAGCTGTAGAAACCACGGTGTGGATGCCACGTTGATGCCGACGACGCGGAAAAGCTCGATCTTCACGATGTTGAGCGTCAATGCGTTCAGCGCGTAATAGACGAGGCTGTAGCGGCCGATATAGGCCAGCATCCGGCATGGCCCCACCGCGATGCACAGCCAGATGACGACGAACGTGCCAAGGAATGCCGCCGCGACCGATGCGGTCAGCAGCGCCGGACCATCCGGTACGATTCCGGCCACGGCCGGTACCGCCAACGTCAGGAACACTACGGCCGCGCAAGCTGACGATACGCCCGCTCTCCCGCGCGGAATGGCTTTGAGCCATTCCTTCAGCACGTATCCGACGCACATATAGCCAGCTGCCTTGACTCCGGCCACAATCTGGAAGGGTAGTGCAGGCCATCCGGTCTGTGACGAGACGAATGTCGACAGGATGACGGACGCCATTCCAATAGCGGCAAGCACGCGCCCGTCATCAGTCAGGCTGGTCAGCCCGTACATCAGACATTCTCCCACGAAGAACGCCATGAGGAACCACAGTCCGTTGCCCATGACGAGCACGTCGAGGAACTGGTGCGCAATACCGTAGTCGTGGCTCGTCTGGAAGGCCGCGCGCATGGATGGTATGAGCAGTATCGCAAAAGGTTTCGCGAGGAAGTACAGGGAGAACACGTAATACGGCACCAGCAACGTCTTGGCCTTGCGCGCCAGGAACGTCTTGAACCCGCCCCTCTTACTGAACGTGAGCCCCCCCAGTAGGAAGAACAAGGGCATGTGGAACAGGTATATCGCGTCGATGGGCGCGTCCAATGCGGGCAGCCACACGCTTTCGCCGTCACCGTTCCTGAGGTGTCCGAAACTGACCAGTACGATGCCGACACCCTTGGCCACGTCGATCCACTCGATACGCTTGGAACCACTCATTCTGCATCCCGTTCCGCTAAGTTCCTGAATTTCATGAACGCGCCGAAGCGCACGATGAAGGTCGTGATGTTGGTGCTGGAGAACACCACGCACACCGTCAACGGCGTGATGTTCCCAGCCAGCCACAGAACCGCGCAGGCCGTAAGATTCACAATCACGCTGACCATGATCGCCGCGTTCGCCCAGGTCGCCTTCCCGATCGGCGAGAGCGCTGGATAGCCAAACATGAAACTGAAATATCCGAAGAACACGCCGACCATCAGTATCCGTAGGAACCCGCCCGCGCTGGCGTACTGTCCGCCGAGAATCAGCACGCACAACGGCGTTGCCAGCACTTCCACCAGCACGCACGCGAGGAACCAGAGAATGCCGCCCCGCAACACTATGCGGTAGAACAGCCTGTAGTCCTTCTTGTTGATCATCGACGGGTAGAGTGCGTCGCCGAGCGGCGGAATCATCTGCTCTCCGGCGGACGACAATTTGGTCGCGCCGGAGTACAGGCCCATCTCCACGGATTCGGGGCTGTAGCGCATGCCGAGGAAGATGGATCCCAATGATCCGTTGATGCTTACGGATATGCGGGATATGAAGAACCAGAAGCTGTCTTTCAACGCTTCCAACATTTCCCTCATGGTGGTGCTGGTCGCCTTCAAACCATCGCGTTTGAGCAGGGAGAACGCCCACAGGAGCGCGATGGTATCGAATACGATCATCGAGACGGGATATATGATCAGGGTGTCGTCGCCCTTCACGAACAACAGCGTCGCCACCAAGATTCCGGATTTCGCGGACACCGCGCGGATGGTAATGTCCTTCATGCGTTCGATGCCCCTGAAGTAGGCGTCCGGAAGCAGTGCTTTGGCAATCGAGTCCACGAAGAACAGCAGGATGATTGCGAAATGGCCGCGGAGCATGTTCACGAACATCGCGCATGCCAGGAACACGACCGACGCGCCGCACGCCAGCAACAGCTTGGTGTACGTCATCGTCGAGATGGTTCGGGACATTTTTGTCTTGTCGTCGCGATGCACGGAGATGGTCGCGGTGGTCGATAGCTGGAAACCGTACTCCACCACCATCTGGAACACCAGGCAGAACGACGTCGCGAATCCGATCACGCCGAACTTCTCCACGCTGAGCACGCGTGACAGGTACGGCAGGAGCAATAGTCCGATTAGATAGTTTGAAAACGTGAGCGCGTATAGGAACAACGCATTCTTAAAAATACGCGAATGTGATTTGTTATTCGTAGCCTTCATTGTCTTTCGGTTAACTCATCTATCTAATGTTTTAGATTCATGCATAAGAAATCAGCAGTTCCTATTTGATGACTGTCGTGATTTGATTTCCTGTATAACGAACCGATGCACATGTGCGAGTTTCCTCAAGGAAGTTACCGACCTCAATATACATGACTGGCACTTCGTTATCAGGGAGGTCAAGAAGTTTACGGGTATCCTTATCTGCTTTTGCCGTGAACATGGTGTTCAGAGGGCAGGAAGCAAGTCCTAAGGATTCAAGTGACAAAAGAAGGGACATACCAAAAAGTCCGCCGTCAGTGAACCCCTCATTCCGTTCATAGGATGTGATGAATGATCGCAGGTCGGAAGTAATGAGAATAAGGGCAGGGGGTGCCGCATATCCTCTCACTCCTCCTTGGATAGCTAAAGCCTTAGTGATGATTTCATGGTTTAGGATCAGATGAACTCGAGTTGGTTGTCTGTTGCAGACGGACGGTGTCCTCATAGCCATGTCAATGGCTTGCTCGATGAGATTAACATCTACTGGCTCATCGGAAAACTCTCGTACCGAATGACGGTGTTCATTAAGTTGAGCGTAAGGTAGGAGCGAGTTGTTAGCTTTTGTTGACCGTCGGATGACGATGCTTCCCCCGCGTGATGGATTTGCGGACTTAATACGATTCCATTGCTCGTTGGTGAAAAGACTTTTTTGCCATGAGATATCCTTGCCCGCGCGAATATGGCGTTCCATGTACTCGTGTAGCGCTGACATCGACTCTTGAAATACGGTGTTTTCCTCATAGTTGCTGTCGGCTAGCTCTAAGCTTTTGAGCATGGCTGGAAGTTCGAGAAACACTTTGCGTCCAAAACCATATCGAAAATCACTATGGCTGAGTCCTTTTTCTATCTGATGGCTCAGGAACATGATTCGTGTTTCCAACTGTGTGAGCTCGGTAGAGGCAACACGGGAGTAGTTTCGGTTATATCGATGTGCCTGAAGAACGGAGTCTTTGTAAAGATGAAGCGTTTGCCGTAGATTTCGTATTGCTGACGCTATAGGACGCGGGACGCACGCATGAAACACTGCCCTGAGCTTCTCACTCATTTGAATCCTCCAATTAAGTGTGAGTGATGAATAATCATTGTTTGTTTGCGAGTACTGCTTGCTGCATGTGGGCGAGGTATTCGTCAACCCTCGTGCGCTCTGCGTCGAGTATTCGTTCGACCTTGGCGAAGTCCACATGCCGATTAATCACGTCGAAGTCGTCATATCCGTCTACATGGCGCTGCTCGGAGTCCACGAGTTTCAGGAACTCGGAAAGCCTTCCGGAATACTGGCCCGGGTAGATGCAGATTGGCTCGGTTCCCATGTTCATGGAGAATGCGGTCGCGTGGAATGAGTCAGTCAGCACGTATTTCGCGTTGTCCACAAGGGAAACGAAATCGAGGATTTCAGGCACTACGAGGCTTTTGCCGTTCCGGAATACTTGATCCACGCGGGTGCAGAATCGGTAGATAGGCAGGCCTGTTCTGCGTGACAGTTCATCCGCATATCCGTCGAACTCTTTGCTGCGGTTCAGGTTGTAGATAAGGATGTAGTCGCCTTTAACCCGCGATCTCGTGGCGATGGAACGCCAGAACGATGCCGGCATCGCCAGTGTGGGGTCGACGATTTGCACAGCGTTGTGGTATCCGTACTGATCGTTCAGAATATCAACGCCGCTCTGCTCTCGTACGGAGATCATGTCGAAACGATCAATGTACTTCTTCGACTGGTTGACTTCGTTCTCGTCGAGATGGCTTCGTCCGAAGCTGGACGCATACGCGTACTTGGGTTTTCCGTCAGGGGCAAAGTCCAGATAGAAGCATGGAATGACTCCCTTGTTCCATCCGGAATTCCACACTTGGTCACTGCCGGAAACGTACACGTCAGCGAAATCGTTGAAGTTTTTGAAATCCGATTCGCTGAGATACGTCTTTTCCGTGAGGTTCAGATATTCGCTGCGGAAGCCGTCGAACACTTTCTTCCATAACAAGTAGGTTGGCAGGAACGCCAGGGCCTTCACCGGATTGCCCTTGGCGAAGGAGTCGACCAGGCCCTTACCATACGTATCGGGACGTCGATAGTCGATGAGAACGACGTTGTCGAAATACTGCTTCAGCTTCTCCTGCGTGGCGTATGCCTGAAGCTGTGTGCCGTAGTTGTCGACTTGGTGGAGCGTGATTACCGCCGCTGTTGTCATGATTGTTCCTTTCCTGTCGTGTCGGGTGTTCCAGCCGAACCGGCCACAGTCCTGTTTCGTTTGGCCTCGTAGTAGCGACTCCAGATGGCGCGATAGCACCAGAAGCCGGGAAGCAGTGCGAGGATGCCGAGCTTGTCGCGCTTTGACGCCCTGCAATCGCACAGCACGGTTGGCGCAACCGAGAGGACCTCCCGGCGCAGTCTTCGGGCGAGGTTCTTGTCATGATGACCAGTGTTGACCATCTGGGAAAGCGTGGAGAGGCGCACGTACGCCCGCTTCTCAGCTGCAGCCGTTTTAAGGTCGGGATAGTGCTCGCACACCCATGCGGCCATCCGGTCGCCGGCGAGCACGAGGTCCAGCTTGCTGTCCTTCCAGGTGGTGCCGTTCGCGATGGACGTATAGCGCTGCGCGTAGTGGTATTGGGGCGTCATGTCCGCCGCGACCCTGTCGCATTCCTGCGTGATCAGGTATGTAGTGGCCGTGTCCTCATACAAGAGCCCCTCCGGATACCGTATCTGCTTGAACAGGTCGAGCCGATACAGCTTGTTCCATGCGGTCACGTCCCACAGGCCGTTGCGACACAGGCTCTCAACTGCTTGCGCACGGTCGAGCGTCGTGCGCGTGTGGGCGGGGTCCTTGTCGTCCTCGTTGTCCGGCGCGTAGGAGACGAAATGGCCGCACTGCGCCGCGTCCGCACCAGACGCCTCCAGCGTCTCGAGCATGGACTCGACGTATCCAGGCTCGACCCAGTCGTCGGAGTCCACGAACGATATGTATCGTCCACGCGAGGGTTCTTCGATTGAGAACACGTGGTCAATTCCCGTGTTACGGGCAGCTGAGAGCCCGCCATTCGTCCTGTGGAGACTGATGACGCGCGGGTCTTGTTCTGCGTATCGGTCGCATATTGCAGGGCAGTCGTCCGTGGACCCGTCGTCGACCAGGACGATTCGTACGTCCCGGTACGTCTGCGCGAGCAGCGAGTCGATGCATCGGGGCAGCAGGTCAGCGACGTTGTAGACCGGCACCACGATGTTGACAGATGATTTATCTTTCATCATGATTCCTCTTTTATCTCTTTTTCCCAAGGAGAATCGCGATTCCAAAAATAAAAAGACTTACGAAGAATTTTGTATTTCCAAGCTGGAAAATCATGAAAGAGCCTATGATGGTTTGTAATATGAGCAGATAGAACATGAACCATATGTCGTTAGTTCTAGTTCTTTGTTTTTTATATACATATCCTGATATGAAGCCATAAAGCAATGAAAAAAGAACTATTCCAACAATTCGAAAATCGAGATAAAAAAAGTAAAATAAGGAGCAGAAAGCATTGTAAGACCCTGTTGGGAATAAGGTTGACGTCCAGGTTTCTTGCGGTAATCCGACGTAATAGATTAAATTATCCAAAAACGACGTCTTGGCTCCAAAAAAAGTGGCAACAGACGCAAGAACATAGAATGGAGGGTAAAATGTCGCCGCACCAAAAGATTCAAAATTATTTATATCAACAATTGAGGTGTAATATGAAAAAAGACCTACAGGTAATGTGAAATAGGTATATATTGATTGTGAGAAATTTTGATTTGTCCTAAGCGACGTTAGAATAAATAGTGCTATAATTCCTGCAATCACAGCAATTGTCACAGTTCTCTTTGTTTTAGCGGAAATAGCCCTTCTATAGTATAAAAAAGCTGCCACTAACTGTAAAGCTATGTATATTATTTGAATGCGTCCGCCGCTGGAGACAGTATTCATAAGAACGCATAAAAAAACAATCAGACTAAATTTTCTATGTTGTTTTTTAAAAAGAAAGATGATTGCGACAGGCGTAAGTACCGTCATTGCTGGACCACAAAAGTAAGTGACAAACAATCCAACGATTGGATTCGAAAATACCTGCTCGTCATTGTATCCTAAACGACTGCCACGCACTTCCATATAGGATGCGCCACTTCTTAACGCGTTTAGTGAGGAAAAGAAAGATAATGCACTACCTACGCAAGCTAGCGCTAATATTATCTCAAGAAATGTGAAGCAAAGCTGTTGTTGATTGCTATCGCTCGTTTGGAGAGTCTTTCCGTGCAAGCTAGCATATCGTGTTTGCTTAACGGCCTGCTTATTTACTAGCGTAGATGAGAAAGCACCCAAAGAAAAAGCCACGCTGCCGCAGGTAATATAGCCAATTGTTTTTTCTGAATAACCCGTAAATCCATAGAGTCGTAATGATGCGAGGGTGCATATGAACAGCCATAAAGAAGTGAAAACGATCACAGGACTTGATATATCTTTGTGGGCAGAATAGTCCAAATATATAGTGAAGACTGAAATAATAAAGAACAAAATGAACAAGGATCTTTGATTCCTTTCTGATTCGCCGACGTAGATCAGAAGCTCTTCGCGTATTTCCTGCCGGTGAACTTGGCCATGAGGAATCCCGTGCCCTTTTTCCACCAGTCGGTCGGTTCCGGACTGGTAAGGGGTAATTCGACGACATCCTGTCCGTTTGTTTTGAGCCATACGTCCAGCAGGAGCTCGCTGACCCTGCCGGGATAACGTTTCTCGAATGGGGTGTATGCCGAGGCGTCGATCCGTTTAGTCAATTCGTCGATCAGCGGGAAGAGCCATGCGCAGTACGCGTCGAATAGGTCGGCGCGCATGACGAGCATATTGAACATGTGGCCGCCGGTAGAGGCCATGCACTTGTCGAACATGGGAACGTATTCGGGCGTCTCCGACGTGAGAATGTCCCTCATAACGTCCAGATGGGACCCGTCGAGCGTGTGCGCATAGTGCGAGCGCATCGTCTCGATATAGTAGTTCCTTCTACGGGGCACGACTACGCCGGTCTTTTTCAGCGCTTCCCTAATCTCCTTGCCGGATGCGATTCGAACGAACCGGTCTTTTTGCAGTCGATTCGCGAGACTGGGGGACGCAAACAGCCTGCGGTAGTGGACGAGGCCCTTGTAGTTGGCGTCGCAGTTCCTCCACATCCAGTACAGGGCCGTCAGTTCGGAATAGCTTGCGTTGAGGGACGAGATGTTATTGCCCTCGTCATCTCCCTGAATGTCGGGTAGCACGTCCGGGTGCAGGGCTGCCCCGACGTGGAGCGACAGGTAGGCCGGGTCGTCGGGCGTGCGGTACGGCTTGTGCATTGCGACTGCTATGCGGATCGACTCGCTCAAATCCCACGGACCTCCGTAACGGTCTCGGAAAGCGGAGTACAGACGGCGTGCCCGCCAAAGCCGACATAACGGCCGTTATCGGCTCTTCTTGCAATCAATCGACCTGTGGTCGGCATGTGAGTCCCGTCCTTTTCCCTTCAAATGAACCACGAATTGGTGTTTTCAAGCGCAGAGCGACCCGCACAGGAGCTGCCCGATCCCGTTCATTATCTGACAGTGCTGATTCTTGCATCCCCCTTAGACACACCCAGTCCCGCCATATACCTCAGGGGTGCTCTTCACAGGTTTCCCATGAACACTTTGCTTGTTCGTGACTTGAAGGCCTTGCTCAAAACCTGATTTTGACATCTTTCTTATGGTCTCGAAATAGACAAAGAGCCGATAACGGCCGTTACGTCGGTTTGATTGCGGTTCGGGGACGGTAATCCAGTGCCGATTCGCGTAGCCCAGGTAGTCGGCAGGATGATGGGTGGTGGTGTCGAGGCCACCGTGATGAATCATTACCGCCATATCGACCGTTCCCAAGTGCAGTTCGACTTCATCGTACAGACGGATTCCACGGTGGTTCCCAAGGACGAGATCGAGTCCTTGGGCGGTCGAGTATTCTACGTTCCTCCATACAGCAACCCAGTCAAGTACGTGAACGCCTGCCGGAAACTGTTCCAGCAAATCCACCCGCGCATCGTGCACTCCCATATGAACGCGGTCAGCGTGTTCACGCTCATGGCCGCGAAACAGGCTGGAGTCCCGGTGCGTATCGCGCACAGCCATAGCACCTCGAATCCGAATGAGAAAGCCAAGACTCTGGTGAAGAACGTGCTCAGGCCGTTCTCCAAGGTTTACCCAACACGCTTGGCCGCATGTTCGGAATATGCCGCACGGTGGCTATTCGGCGATCAGGTCGTTGATGCGAAACAGGTCCATATCATTCACAACGCCATAGATATAGATAGGTTCACGTTCAATCCCCAATCGCGCGCGATTAAACGTGACGAACTCGGAGTTGGCGATTCGCAGTTGCTCATCGGCCAAGTTGGCCGTATCTGCTTTCAGAAGAACCAAACCTTTACGATCAAGGTCTTCTCGGAATTGTTGAAGAATAATCCGAGCGCAGTGCTTGCAATAGTGGGAGATGGCGACGACTCTGAGTTACGTAAGGAAATACACGACCTAAGAATCGAGCGCAACGTAAAACTACTTGGCATCCGTGATGATGTTGCGGATTATTACAGCGCATTTGATATTCTTGCCTTCCCTTCAACATATGAGGGCTTGGGAATGGCCAGCATTGAGGCACAGGCCGCTGATCTTCCCATTGTGTGCAGTGACGAAGTTCCCAAAGAGGCAGATTTAATTCCGTCATTAGTACGACGCATTTCACTTGATGCAGGTTTCGAATCTTGGGTGTCAGCTTTCGATGTACATGAAAGCGATGCGTCGGGCCGTATCTCGCATGCGCAAGAAATGGCTAAACGGGGATATGCAATTCACTTGAGCGCTGCGGAGCTAGCCCATTGGTACGAAAAACTGTGAATCAAATTTCAAGTTAGGTATACAACAATGAAAAAACAAATTGCTGTCGTCGGACATAAGCCATTCGAAGTTCCATCAGATTCAGCATATCTTGGAATTCAAGTAGGAAATGGTCCGGATATTCCTTCCCTGGTTAGGGATAATACTGCTGACAATATAAGTTCAAAAAACGCTTCGTATTGCGAGCTTACCGCTCAATACTGGCTTTGGAAGAACAGCACAGCCGACATCAAAGGCCTTGTACATTATCGAAGGATACTGGGATCTCCTAACGCTCATGCCGTTCCTTTTGAATCAATCGACACTCGTCGCAATAAAGCTGTGGCAGGGACGGAAATCGAGTCGCTTTTAAAAACCCATGATGTGATTCTTCCCAAATCCCATAACTATGTCTCAGAAACAGCGTTGGGGCATTATGAACGCTCTCATATTTCAGGAGAAGGTTTTTCAATTATCAGGGAATACTTAGTATTGAAATACCCTAAGTATGTTGACAATCTTGATGTTGTTCTCAATAGTAAGCATTCACACTTACTTAATATTCTAATTGCGAATAGTGATGTTTTTGATTCGTATTCAGAATGGCTATTCGATGTACTAGGCGAAGTGGAATCAAAACTGGATATCAGTAATTATTCACCGGTTGAAAAAAGAGTTTTTGGTTATCTAAGTGAGCTTTTGATTGATGTTTGGGTCAAGACGAATCACTTGTCTTACGCTGAGTTGCCAACGCTTTTCTTGGAACATCAGAATTTGCCAAAGCGTTATTTCATAAGCGGGCTCAAAAAGCTCGGAATTGTTGATCCAGCTTCTCAGGAAAGAGCCAAGCTCAAGGAGCAGATGAATGAACAAGAATGAGGTGCTCTTAACTGTTGCCAAAGTCTTTAAGAGGTTGCCTTTCCGCTCTTTTGGAAGATCGTTCAATGCTCACAGGCATTCATCTATCAGCACTGCAATTGAACCATTATGCGATCAGGCTGTGCGTGAGATGAATGATTCCGGCGTGGACGTTCGGTTCGAAGAGGCCGTGAATGATGGGCCGATCTGGGTGTTCTGGTGGCAAGGACTTGAGTCAGCGCCGACTAGAGTGAAGGCGTGCGTGGACTCGATCAAACGCAACGCAGCCAGTCGCGACGTCATCGTCATCACAAAAGACAATGTGCGCGAATATACGGATCTTCCGGATTATGCCTTCCGCAAGCTGACTGAGGGGGAAATCACCATCACGCATTTTTCGGACATCCTGCGGTTCAGCCTTCTGAAGCTGCATGGCGGCCTGTGGATGGACGCGACGCTGTATGCCGTCAGACCGTTGGATTCGTCTCGTTATTCCGGCCCGTTCTTCACCTGCTGCGGCTATCCCGATCCGACGTTCTTCAATGTTTCTGACGGCCGGTGGACCGGCTTCTTCATCGGAGGCGTCCGAGAGGAGCCGCTGTTCGAGTTCATGGACAGGTTCTTCGCCCTGTATTGGGAGCGGAACAACAGTCTTGCCGACTATTTCCTGATCGACTACGCGTTGGATTACGCCTACCGTAACGGAATCGGCTCGCTGAGAACGTGGTGTGAGGGCGAGCAGGGGAAGGACAATCCGAAACTGTTCGACCTCGCTCCAGTGATTTGCGATTCTTTTGACTCCAATGTCTGGAAGCGCCTGACCGAACATACCGACGCATTCAAGCTGTCTTGGAAGAAGCCATCCTCGTATCCGGAAGGTTCGTTCGGAGACCGACTCGTCAAGAAAATGTTTTTCGACAATACGGAAGGGAACGCATCATGAGGCGACTTGGCATAGTGATTCCCGCATACAACGTGGCGTTCCCGTTGAAGAGGCTGCTCCAACAGATCGAAGAACAGCTCACAGATGACGTTGCCGTCGTGGTAGTGGACGACGGTTCCTCCGACAACACGTTGCAGGTCGCGAAACAGTTCGAATCCGAAGCAGTCAGGGTTCTTCATAAGGAGAACGGCGGAGTGGGTTCGGCGCGCAACCTCGGCATAGAGGAATGCGACTCGGAATACATTTGGTTCGTTGACGCGGATGACGGAATCGCGCCTAACGCCATCGCCACCCTGCTGAAAGCCATCGGGAAAAGCGCGAGAGACTGTTACCTGTTCGGCTTTGACAAGCTCCGGGGCAAGTCCGCGGAGACCATCGTCAACAGCGAGGCGAAAAGCTACGATACGTCCCGTGAGATGGCCGAGAATTTCGATCATCTGTTCGGCGAGAATCTGCTGAATCCTTTGTGGAACAAGCTGTTCCGCAAGGAAATCATCGAACGTGGGGGCATCCGGTTCTCTTCCATCCCCTCCGGTGAGGACGCTGAGTTCGTGCTCCGGTTCCTTTCTCACGCACAAAGCATGGATGTGCTGACCGACGTGCTGTACCGTTATAGGCTGCTTTCGGACACTTCTTCCGCGCACAAGTCGCATCCGGACTACATCGGCGACCATAGGCAGATGTTTATGGCTTTGACGGATTACTGCGACGAGACAGGCGCATCGGCTATGGCGGTCAAAACGCGCTGGGCAGCGGAAACCACAATGGGATTTCGCTGGAACGTGTTCAACGGTCTCGAAGGCAAGGGGAAATACCGCCAATTCTCCAAGGAAGTGAAACTTCGCCAGCCGGAGATGGAGGCTCTGCTCGCGTCCTTAGGCGATTGCCCGAGACAGGGCGGGCTACGCGGTCTGGTCGCGCGTTCGGTTCCGCTCTCGTATCTGTTCATCAAGACGCGTCTTTTCGTCGCCAACATTCAGGAGGGGATGAGAGATCATGAATAATCTCGGAATCCTTCCCAAAGTCATTAGAGCAATTGCGGCCTGTGGTGGCTGTTCCGCAGGTATGAACGCCGTCGTCACGCATTCCTTCGCCGACGGCAACGTCCTAGTTGGCATACCAGCCAAAGCAATTTAGAGGAGGGGTAGTGTTCGCTATTTGTTATACGGCATTGACGCTTACCACCATTGCAATGCTTGCTTTGCTTCCCTCCGGGAAACGAAAGACTGTGCTGGTGTTTTCCGCGTTGTTCTTCGGGCTTATTGGCTTCATGATGACACCTCGTGCGAACATGTATACGGACACAGTTCGTTTCTTCGATACCCTCGATGAAGTGCGTAGCTTCGCTGTCACGGGTCTGGAAGACGCTTGGCGATATCTCATGGATACGTGCGGATACAATAGCACGCCTGTTATTGGAGCCATCATGTTCCTGATATCATTACAGCCGGAGAATGGATTTCTCACCCTTCTCGCGGCCACGGTGGACATTGGCGCGGGATTCTATCTTTGCTTCAAACAATCCAACAACGGAATGAACAAAAGAAGCCTCATCGCCGGTGTTATCTGTTTCCTGTGTCTCTTCAATTTCAACGCAGGGGTGAGCGGAATCAGAAATTATATGGCGGGATTTCTTGCCATATGCGTTGCTTACCATTTCTCAGACAGATTTAATATCCCATCGCTTCTGTTGTATCTGCCGCTGATTCTCATCCATCCATTTGCGGCGATGATTCCTCTTTTGTATATCATGTCGACAACCTACAAGAAGCATAACGCGGTATTTGCGCTCTGCTGTATTCCACTGCTTCTCCAGCGCTATATTCAAGAATCGGTATTCTCCTTGTTCTCGAAGTTTTCCTCGATTCCTTTCTTTGCATCTCTTTCCTTCAAATCAACGCAATATTTTGGAGAGGGAGCATACATTGTTAGCGCATCTATTTTCTCAAGAGCCCGAGATTTGTTGTTATTCGTTTTTTACCTGTTCATTTTATTTTGCGTTTTAAAGAGAAAAACTAATTTATCGAGACACTACATCGGATTATCTATCATGATGTCCTGTTTCACAGCTGGGTCGCTGGCTGACGAGCAGCTTTTCTCTCGAAGCGTCTCAATGCTGATGCTGATGCTGATTCCTTTTATCTGCGAACTCTTCTCCAAAGAAATCACGAAAGAGAAGGTCTCTTTACCTATTGCCCTGGTGTGCCTTGGGACAATCGTTATTTTCGTAGATAACTTGCGGGCAGGCGTTCGATTCCAGAACATAGTTTTTTCATGGACATCTATTGTTCTTATCGTGTCAGCATTCATTCTTTTGCTGGTTCTTATAGCAGCGAGGAAAATCAGAAGAAAGGACTAGAATGAGGCACGCGTTTCTTATTGTAGCTCATACGAATTGGAGCCAGCTCAGGACATTGATCTCCTTGTTGGATGATTACCGCAGCTCCATATACGTGCATGTGGATGCGAAATCAAAAGATTTTGATCCTGCTTTTTTCGAAGGATCGGTCAAGCGCGGAACGTTACGTTTCGTACATCGTATTCCGGCGACCTGGGGGGGCGATTCCCTAATCAAATCAGAAATAATACTGCTGGAAGAGGCACTGAAGAGTAATAGCGATTATTATCATCTTATTTCCGGATTCGATTTACCTCTTCACAGCATGGATTATCTCGATTCTTTTTTCGAACAGCATGCAGGAAAAGAATTCGTGCAGTTTTCGGAGATCGGCGAGACGATGAGGCAAAGAACTCGAGACAGGATCGCCATCTACCATCCTTTGCAAAATGCTGTCGGGAGAAACGTTGGACAGATCGAACGAATAATGTTCGTGACGCAACGCCTTCTGCTGCATATTGATCGTCTTAGAGGTTCCGGACTCGTTCTCGGGAAAGGAGCTGAATGGTTCAGCATCACCCAAGCATTCGCAAGGTACGTTCTTACTGAATGGCCCCAAATGGGTCGTTATTTCATGAATTCTTTCTGCGCGGATGAAATGTTTCTGCATACGATGCTGCTCAATTCCCCTTATCGAGACAACGTGTATCACCCCGATGCCGATGATAGCTGTGAATCCATGATGCGTCTCATACATTGGTCAAACGGAGATTTAAAAACATTTCAGACCGACGACTATGAGGAGCTGGCATCGTCGCCAATGCTGTTCGCGCGGAAGTTCGATGAAAGAAAAGACTCCAACATCATTGAAATGATCTCAAGTCACGTCAATTCCCGCAACGCATGACTCTAGGGGTGAAGAGTCTGTGCAATTGCCAGTCTAGATTGGAATATCAGTGAATCAGAAGCAGACTCATTCCGTGAAGTTCAACGCGGTGATGAACATACTATTGACCGCATCTAACATGCTCGTCAGCATAGTCACTATTCCGTATGTCACCCGCGTGCTGTCAGTTGAGGGATATGGGGACGTGACGTTCGCCCAGAACGTGTCGCAATGGCTTTCGGCCATGTGTCTGGTTGGCGTCCCCATGTACGGCCTACGTGAATGCGCCCGCGTGAGGGACGATCCACGCGAGATGGCCCGGGTCGTGCGCGAGCTGCTCGCCATCATCACGATCTTCACCGTCGTGGTGCTGACGTGCTTTGGCATCTCAATCCTTGTCGTTCCGAGGTTCCACCAGATCGCGGCCCTGATGTGGGTGTTCCTGGTGAGCACCCTGCTGCTGTCGTATGGTGTGGAATGGTATTTCCAGGCGATCGAGCAGTACAAGTACATCACGATCCGCAGCATGGTGTTCAAAATGCTTTCGCTTGTGGCGATGCTGATCTTCGTGCGCGGCGAGGGCGATTACTTGGCCTACGGCGTTATCTTGGCGCTCGTGGTGTGCGGCAACAACGTGCTGAACCTGGCCCGCATGCTGCGCATGGTGTCATTCTCCGGTCTCGGTCCGATGCGTATCGGCAGGCATCTGAAGCCTTTGGCATCGTATGCGACTTTGTCCATTGCGACATCCGTGTATTTAGTCTTCGACAGCATCCTGCTCGGCATGCTGTCACCCAATAACGTTCAAGTTGGGTTCTACCAGCTCGCTGCAAAATTGAAAAACCTTTGCAACAGTGTGGTCAATGCGATTATCAGCGTTTTGATTCCACGGCTTTCCTATTACGCGAAAAACGATTTGGAAGCGTACGGAGCGTTGCTGCGAAAAGGATGGGGATTCCTGCTGAACCTTTGTCTAGGGACCGCCCTGTATCTCTTGGTTTACGCGCACCCGCTGGTGGTGCTGATCTCTTCGGAGAAATATGTGGACGCGGTCCTTCCCGTGCGCATCATCGGCTTGGTGAACCTGTTCTCTTGTATGAGCTACTTTTTCGGCCTTGGCATTCTTTCTCCTTTGGACCAAGAGTCGAAGCTCGCGCGGGCGAACCTCACCGGCGTTCCCACCAGCCTGGTATGCAATCTGCTGCTGGACGGCACGTTTGGTGCGACTGGTGCCGCGATATCGGTATGCCTTGCAGAGTTGGTGATTTTCCTGATGCAATTGCATGATTGCTGGCCGGTGCTCAGGGAGCATATCGACGCATCCAACGTGTTGCGGACGTTTATGTCGCATATCATGGCCGCGGCGGTCGCATTCGCCGCAAGCCTGCCCCTTGCCGGACTGAACGTGGCGGTCCAGGTGGTAGCGGGTTTCGCCGTGTATTCCGTCGTCTGGCTTGTCGCGGCCCTGATCATGGGAGAGACAACCGCGCGATGGGCATTCGGAACCTTGCGAGGATTCATGAAAAGGAAATAATCGGAAAGCCGAAGAACTTTTTTTGGCTCAGTATTCCGTGTGTGCTCTGCTAGGGCGTTGTTTTGCCTTCGAGAATCAAACTTCGTCAGAGGTCTTTCCTTCTTACTGGACATAGGTGTTAAAAGCGATTTACCTGCAATTCAGGTCACATCACTATAAGCCATTCGGCAGGTGGAGCAATGACTGGTGAGAATGGAGCGCTCTGGGAGTGCCCGAAAAGCTGGACCGAGATAATGTCTTTTTGAATCAAGCAAATGGTGGTGGACGAATATTCCATGCGATGTTTGGCCACCACCATTTGCCTAGGGTTATGCCTTTGCGTTACTCCGCTTATGTTCGTCTCGTTCGATCCGTTCCGTGGCTTTACCCCAAACCAGTTCGAACCAGCGGCCACGGTTACGGTCGACCGTTACAGCAAACAGGCCTTGGGGCTGCGGACATTTTCTTGGAGTTAATCACGCAGCCCCTTATCCTCCCACATTTAACAAGACAAACTCATTAAATGGAAAAAGCTAATGGAATAGCTGAAAGTATCTACATGATGCATTATTGTGGTAGCATAGCTTTTTTACCAAGGAGGCTCCAAGTGTTATTGAGTGATAGCAAAATCCGCGAGTTAATTAGCAGTGGCGTCTTGACCGAAACGCGAAGCGAAAATCTTGGGCCTGTTTCCTACGACCTTACCACTAGAGCGTTTCACACTAGGGAAAGGCAGAGCCTTGAAAAAGTTACTCTATCTCCAGGTGATTCTACATATGTTTCTACGGTCGAAATTATCAAGCTACCCAAGAATATAGCCGCGAGAGTGTTGCTGAGGAATTCTCGAATTCGTCAAGGCCTAAGCTTGGATGCACCTCTTTATTTCCCGGGACATCACACTAGAGTGTTTTTCCGCGTGACCAATATGAGCAGCGACCAAATCACCTTGAGCACGAGCGATGGTATTGCCCAACTTGTTTTTGAAACAGTTGAAGGTAACGTTGAGCATCCTTACGAAGGTAGCTTCTCCGACGAACTCGACTACCGGGGTTTGGGTGGATACAAAGACATTTATGAAATGAAATTGAGATGATTGACAAGAAGACCGATGAGGTTCGGGATATTGAAAAGCACATGTATGCCAACGTCCTGGCACTCATGGCTATTTTTGCAGCTATCTTCACATTGGTAAATGTGAATGTCGTCGCTGCTGGCAAATGTCTCTCCCAAGTTCTTGTACTTAACCTTACTATGGTAGGTAGTTTTGGTGCCCTCGTTGCATTGATTACCGCAGTAGTGAAGCCCAAGGAACGGTGGGCAAGAATCACACCTTGGATTGTGGCCGTCGCTGCTTTCGCAGTAGCAATTCTTGTTGCGATCTTCCTTTAGTGGACATTTCGTTATCAGGTCGAATCTTAGATGATATACAGACCTCGACGTTGAGGTGCATAGCGTTCTGAGACCTCTCCGGAATAAAGGCCTAGTTTCCATCAAACTAGGCCTTTATTATGCGGTATAAGCCACGTGTATCTTTGGCTTAAATAAGCAAGAAGGCGCTGTGCTTGCACAATTCAGACTTTGTCCCACTGACGCGAATTGCGCAGATACGGTCTTGGAAATCACCTTTATTCAGAGTGATTCCCATTCTTTTGCACCATTCCTCAATGGATGGCTACCGCCGGATAACCGTAGATCGCCATGCCGGCTTTCATTAGATGCAATACCATGTGCGTTGCCTCAATAACATCCGGATTCTTGCCCATGTCTCGCCTATATATAGCAGATGCGAGCTTGTGCAGTTATGAAGACCGCAGTCGGCTCGTTACGAATGCGCAGACGGCGGCAGCGACCAGCAACAGAAGCGATGCGACGGCGAGCGCTTGGATTGCGGAGCCGGTACGGGGCATGTCTGGCTGCTTGGGCTCGGCGGGTTTGCCAGGCTCATCTGGCTTGTCTGGCTCTTCTGGCTTGGCGATGGATTTGATGTTCACTGTTACTTGCGTGCTGATTTCATCATGGCCGGAGGTACGGAATTGCGGGCCCGCTCCCCCATCGGCGATTTCAGTATTGCGTGTTGCAGTGATGGTGACGGTTTGGTTTACCGCATCAAATGCCTTTCGCTTGGCGACTGCCTGCAGCGCGAGCTCGATCTGCTTGTTGAGAGCTTGCAGTTGCTCGGCATCCGCTACGAGACGATAGTCGGAAATACCGTTCAGTTTGGTTCTGGTGAGATCCAGCAGACTGTCGTTGGTTAGATTCTGCAAGGTTGAGCCTTGCTCAAGTGCTACCGTGGGGTAATCACTTGAAATAGCCAGCTCACTGATATCAAACATGCCGTCGTCGCCGTTTGGGATTAGGCCTACCATGTCGGCTAAGTAGGGTGTGAGATTCTCCGTAGTGGAGAATGAGCCGCCCATGAGCACAAGCGTGTCAAGCCCGGCGGGGATTGCGCCATGGTACTCACCGCCGCGAATACTCACATAGCCGAGGTGTTCCGCATCGTTCAACATGCCGATCAGTGCTGGTGCGGTGAATGTTCCTGCGGAAATACTGGCCTCGGCAGAGGTGCTGCCTGTTTCTGCGAACCGCATGAGCGTGGTGTTCGATGTGAAGTTACCACCTTGAATCCGCAACGCTCCACGGCAGTCGATTGCAGGATTATCTCCGCCGACAACCGTGCCCGATCCGGTGATGGTGAGCTGCATGTTGGCAGGAACGGTGATTGCCGTGGTATTGCTGGCGTTGAGCACATGTCCGTTCAATTCGAGCGTAATCCCGCGCACCACTTTCGATGGGGTGACGGTGACGCTTTCCGTAGTATCGGTAAGCAATGTGACCGTATTGTTCTTCATCGACGTATGGCCAATCGCGTCTTGCACGCTCATATAGGTCGTGTCGCCCACTTGAGCGACCGGCTGCGGCTCATCTGCAAACGCCATCATGGGAAACAACATCGTTCCCGATAATGAGATAATCAAGAAAAACGCGATAATCGCCGTCGAAAGCGTTGACAACATATGGATGTGGTTTGATTGCAGGCGTTCGACCGCCTGCTTTTCATGCTTATACATGATCGTTCCTTGCATGGAGCGGTGATTAACTATTTCAAACGCACCGAAATGCGTGTAGACCACCCTCAGCTCTGAGGGATAAAGAAAAGCAAAATAACAATATTACAGCGTTGAAAAATTATCTCACACAATCTACATAAAAAGCAAATTCACTGCCGAAAGAAACTAGACAAATAGTAGAGTAACTAACTCTATATCAGTAGTACTGCAATCATGTAGGCAATTCCCCAGAAATTCTTTATACAAGTAAAGAATGACAATAAACAGTAAAAGATACACCACAATTCAAATACTATAGGAAAGTTTTCTTACTTATACGTCAGTATTGCATGCAAAAACGACGCAATTCATCCAAACGATACAAACACCCCATGAACCGCGTCATACCCCACTATTTCCCAGTGCATAACGCATTAAGGCAGGAGGAAAAACAAAGACTCGGTAAGAGCGAACCCAAAAAAGGTTCAGAGCACACCCTAATCTCTTGGAGTCTGCGAACCAGAGCCAGAATCGCTACCGGAACCGGAATCGCTGCCGGAACCAGGATTATTGTCAGGAGGTGTAATAGGAGCCGAGGGAGTCAATCCACCGCTTGGAGTCTGCGAACCAGCACCAGGATTACTACCGGAACTAGGAGTATTGCCAGGTGTAATAGGAGTCGGGGAAGTCAATCCGCCAGAAGGCTGCCGCGTGTACTGGTAGTTGTACGAATTGCCAGTATTGCTCTGTTGCTGCTGTTGATTCTGCGCAGCCAACGCGTTCATGGAAGCATTCACATCATCAGATGCGGTTTGCAAATCCGTTATCGACTGGTTAATGGCATTAGTATCGGTGCTGTTGCCATTGAACAGTTCCAAAGCATGGTCAATGGCACTCTGCAACGTCACTCGCGTGGAATCATCCGCCACTTGGTACAGGCTATTGTCAAGCAGTGACTGCGCATTATTGATAGCTGCTTCAAGCTTCTTCAGCGCATCAGCGTTGTCTTGCTTCTCCTTAGCCTTCTGACTGTTCGTAACGGCTGTTGCAGAATCATTCAAGGTCTTGGACTGGCTTTGCAACGTAGGCAGTTGCTTGTTCATGGCTTTACTGCGCTGGCGAAGTTCAGCGTTGCTCAAATCAGCACTGCACTCCCCTACCGTTGTAAGATTCTGCGCATCTTTCACTGCAGACTGCAACGTGGTCAGCGTTTTCGCATCCGAAACCTGATCGCTTTTCACATTCTGCAACGATTTGGCATTCTTCAACGCCGCCTTGTATTCCTTCACAGCCTTCTCATATGCCTTGGAAGACTTTTTGCACATACTCAACGCGGTACGGTGCTGTTCGTTCCGTTCAAGCCCCTGATCATACTGTCGGCGCTGCCAAACACCGAATCCAACGCCCGCGGCAACCAACGCCACTACGGCTACAATCGCAACGGTAATAATAATTGTCTTGCGATGTGACTTCTTCGGCGGAACCGGAACAAGCTTCAATGGATCATGCTCATCGTTTTCCATGTCAGACAGATCATCTGGCATGGGCAGGCTTTCAGGTATGAAGGTAGTAGAAGCAGAGGCAGGGGAATCCACAAAAAGCGGCATAGTGGAATCCGCAGAAGAGGCTGACTCTACCGGAGACGCGAACGAAGCAGTTCTCTCGGCAGATTCGGCAGATGGTGAAGCATCAGCAGACTGTGTAACATCGAGCGTTGCAATCGAAGAAGACGTCGAATCAGGCTCGCACGACGAGGCGGAATCGTTTTCAGCACCAGAAATATGCTTTTCTGCAATATTCGGAAAATCCTCAACACGAAGGTTTACCGTGGGCGCATCACTCACAGGCGTGGATGACGTGGCAGTGGTCATGCTTGTGGCTGCAGCCTGCGCATAAGCCGCATCAGATGCCTCGCCACGTTCCACAGCCGACTCAACTTCCGAAAAGGTGATCGGTGGAATATCCCAGAACGTATCCACCACATCATGATCGGAAGCCGACTGCGCCTTGGTCTGCTGCTTGCCCTGAGAGTCCAAAGAGTCTCCCGATGAAACAAGATGCGACAGATTCGGCACAGTATTGTTGTTGCCACCCATGTTGATTCCTTATTACAGCGTGAGACCGAAGCTTCACGCTCCGGTCTCACGTTCACGCCTTATACACTACTTGCGGCTACTTTTTGTGGCTTTTCTTCCGCGGAGCATCCTCGTAGTAGTAGTAATAGTAGTTCGAATTGGAATGCGTCTTCTTCAGATCGGCATAGTTGAAGATGAAACCAAGCACAGGGACCTTGGCTACATGCAAAGATTCAGAAATCTCCTTGAGTTCCTTCTTCTCGCACACGCCACGACCGGTCACCAGAACAAGGCCCTTGGCCCAACGGCCGAACACGATACCATCGTTGGAAACACTCAACGGAGCGGTATCAATAATAACGTAATCATACTGGGTCAAAGCCTGCTCGACCATAATACGCATGGTGTCTGATCCAAGAAGCACGCCAGCATTCGCCGGGCGTTTACCAGCAGGAAGAATATGCAGAGTCGGCTTCCAGTAATTCTGCACCACATCTTTCGGAGACATCTGACCAGAAAGCACGTGCGCCAAACCGGCAGAACCTTCAAGACCCAAATGATGAGCAACGGAAGGATGACGCAGATCAGCGTCGACCAACAGCACGCGAGCACCATCTTCAGCCAAAGCCGCAGCCACGTTGATTGACGTGGTGGTTTTGCCTTCAGAAGGCTGCGCACTGGTAATGACCAGCAGCTGCCCCTTGCCCGCAACCTTATCGGTCTGCAAGAATTCGATATTAGTGTGAATACGACGGAATTCCTCAGCGATAGGGCCATTAGGCTGGCTGACGAGCACTGGGCGCTTCTCACCTAGGGAATTATCCTGAGGCACGGAACCCAAGGAAGACGCCCCAACCAAGCTGCGCACGTCGGAAGTCTCCTCGACCTTAGTGTTCAGCATGTCTTTCAGTAGTGCGGCGAACACTCCAAGCACCAGACCTGCGACCACGCCGACCGCCAGATACAGCGGCTTATTCGGCGAGCTCGGGCTTTCAGGCACACGCGCCCTCTGCACGATGGAGATCTTCACCGGGGACTTATCTGCCGCGGAATACAGATCATTTTGAATCACGTTCTGCATAGACACTGCCACCGCATTGGCAATGTCGGATGCCTGCTGCGCGTCACCGTCTTCCGCGGAAATGTTCACGAACGCGGTGTCCGTAGGATTGGTGACAGTCAGTTGCTCAGCCAGACTCTTCACTGAAGTATCCAGTCCAAGATTCTTGATGACCGGCTCAAGTACGGTTTCGGTGGTTGCCAACGTTGTATACGACGTGATCTGGCCGGCGATGTACGTGCCACCCGTGTACTGCTGGCTAATGCCCGCATCATCCCCTTGGGATGCATTGTACGTAGCCATGGCCTGAGCCGTGGCGGTATACTTCGGCGGAACCAAGAAGGTGTACGCAGCCACCCCGGCGAAAACCATCACAAATATGATGGCCGCGGTGACCAGATGCTTGCGAATGATACGCATCAAATCCATCAGCGTGATGCCGTCTTCAGAATCATCTTCAACGGCAACCTGCTGGACGTTAGTGTTCTCTGCGGAAGTCACTGAACCCCTCATCTCCGTATGTCAAAACCTTAAGAAATGCTACTCTACCCCCTAGAAATAGAGTCGGTTTTATCAGGCAGCAATCGCTTTTTTCACTATTTATCCATACGAATGTGCCATGATAAAAAGCTGGAACACCTAACAGAGGGGGATTAATGTCTCAACATGCGAGCACTCACGCCGCCCGTTCTCACCAGCTTCGCAATACATTGCTTGTTATTGCGGCACTGCTCATCCTGCTGGTCATCGCCGGAGGCGTCGTCGGTCTGAATTTCTACAAGCAGGCGAAGGAAGTCAAAGCTCACGAGGAGCAGGCGGTCTCGTCTCTTTCGGCCATCACCGACGTCAATACGTTGAAGGATGCGCAAGCGTCGGATGCCGCGATCAAGCAGGCGCAGACCCATACCGCCGCGGCAAGAGATATTGCCAATGGAACACTGTGGAACATGCTGTCGAAGATGCCGGTTGTGGGCGGTGACGTTACCAACGTGCAGGGCATGACGCAGGTGGTGGATGATTTGGTGCAACAAACACTGCCGTCACTCACCGATGTGGTACAACAGCTTGCGAACGCGCAGATCAGCGGAGAGAATGGCCAGTTGAATCTTCAGCCCATTGTGGATGCGCAAGACGACTTCTCTTCGGTAAGCAAGCAGGTGAAGTCGTTGAATTCGAAGCTCAGCAATCTGCCTGAACCACGTATCGGCATGGTGAAGAAGGCATATTCGCAGAGTCGCAGCCAGTTCACCAAGGTTACGGATATGGTGGAGCAAGTGAACAATGCGCTACAGATGCTTCCCTCCTTCTTAGGACAGAACGGTGCCCGAACGTATCTGCTGGTGGCGCAGACCACTTCCGAACAACGCTCCGGCGGCGGACTGGTGGGCTCCATGGGTACGTTGCAGACCGATCATGGACAAATTCAGGTCGGTGAGTTCCATCACAATGTAGACTTCATTAACGGCAGTAATGGCAATGCTTCGGAACATGCCGTGTTCAAGGGGCCTCTGGGATTCTCCTTCGATATTCGCGATACGTTCGCGGTGCCAGACATCGCCCGCAATGCGGAAATGATGAATGAAGCTTGGCAGCGTTCCCAATATGCTTGCGATGTTGATGGTATCGTATCTATCGATCCGGTGTTCATCCAGAAAATGGTGGAGATCAACGGCAATGTGACGCTGGAAGATGGTACTGTGCTCACCGGCAACAATACCGCTGAATACATGCTCAACACCATCTATAAGGAAGTTCCTGTATCTCTACAAGACACGTATTTCGAATACATCGCCTCCACCATCATGAACAACGCCTTCAGCAACATGGACATCACCAAGATGATGAAGGTAGCTCAAAACATCGGCGAATTAACCAGGAACCGTCATTTCTACGCATACACGTTCCATGATGATGAAGCCAAATATTTCCAAGGTGCCGGACTCGCCAAGGGCACTCCAGACAGCGAGACCGATCCGGAAGTGGGCATTTACCTCAACGAACAGAATCCGTCGAAGTTGGGATGGTATATCAACCGTAAGGCACAGATTACCAAAACCGGTCAGAATGCCGATGGGTCGAAAACCTACCATGTCACCTACACGTTGGCCAATACGCTGACTTCCAGCGAAATGGCCACCTGCACCGGCTATATTCTGGGCGGCGAGCAGGCGGGTGTAACGGGTAAGCCTGTTGCGGCTCCGGGAACGTCTGCGCAGCGTATGCTGTTTTACGCGCCGAAGGGCGGTTCCATCAGCGAGATCACCTCATCCGGAGACGTGCGAGACCAAAGCAATGCTGTGATGGATGGTCAAAAACTGGTCACCAATGTGGCTTATATCGCCCCCGGGGAAAGCGTGACTTTCGATTTCGACGTGACCACCTCACCGAAGGCCGAAAGCGACCTGACCATCGATCAGACACCATCCGGCAAAATGACTAACGAGGTCAACTACCAGTACTGACCGATTTCGTGCCGGCGCTGACTGAACGCACCGGCACGAAATCGTCGACCATGACGGCCACTGTCATCTAAGCCCACATATTGTAGGTGGTAGTGGGCTGCCCAGAACAAATCTGCGAGCGCACAGGCGCTATACCCATGCTGTAATGCTTTTTCATGCTTTTCAGCATGGTTCGCAGAGCATTATTGGTCTGGTTGGCCGCGATACGGAACTTGTCGAACGACTTGCCGTGCGGGTCATCGATATCTTTGGGAGTGGGCAACATCGGACGAATCATGGAAGAGACTTTGATAACAGATGCGAGGCGCTCCTGGATGGTCAGTCCGCTTACCATGCCGTTTTGCGCGCAGTATTGGCACATGTTGGCGAAGTCGTTAAGCAGAAATGTATAACGGACCGCGCCTGGCGCGAGGGCAACGATGTCTTTGCGCTGTTCTTTCTCGAAGCAGAGAATCAGATCAGCACTCTCAGCCATAGATCGGGTGAGTCTGCGGGATCGGAATCCGCTTGGTTCAATGTTGACGCTGGTCATAAGTCTGGCACTGGACGGATCCATCTGGCATCGCGGAAGGCCACGCGTACCGGCGCTAGAAACCTGCACAGTGGTGCCAGCGAGGTAGCGAGTGAGCAAAAGTTCGCCCATAGGCGACCGGCAGATATTGCCTGTACAGACGAACATGATATGCATACCGCACACCCCTTTGTATCTCTACCTAACTTATGGAAACTACAATCCTCAATCTTACCTCAGGCATAGATATTACAATTTGGGGTTTAACCGTTTTACCCCTTCAGGGATACCTCAAGAAACATATATACCCTCGACAAAGGAGCGTGCTTCTTTAGTTGCAGGCTTATCGCAGAAGTTCGTTTCCGCCGCCACTTTCCGCCGCTATGCAATGGTTAGGGTGGCAAGCAGTGCGAGATGGTCGGAACCTTGAATCCGCTTGGTTGCAAGATCAGTTGCACGCACGCCCTTGTCGTAAATAATATGGTCGATTTCAGCAATCGGAAATACTGCAGGGAACGTCATATGCAGGCCCTCCCCCGCGCTCTGACCAGCGTCAGTAAAACGATCACCAAGCAAATATCTAAAACTTGCATGATCCCACGTGGAATTAAAATCACCCATCAAAACATATGATTCATTATTGTCATAATGCTGTAATTGAGCGATAGAATCCAAACTTTTATTCCATAAACCTTGATTTCTGGGACGCGGAGAAAAAGGATGTACCGACCCGAATCTCACATTTCTTCCGTTGAGCACAACGGTTGCAGCAGGGATGCTGCTTGATTCTATAGGAATAAGATTCTCAGTTGTTTCCTGCAATGGATGCGCACTGTACAGCACATTCACACCGCCATTATCATGCCATGTAAGCTGCGGAGTAATGGAATATGGAAGATAATCTGCGATTCCCTCATCGTTCAGTCTGTTCAGCAAATCCGAAGAAACCTCTTGCATTGCCAAGACTTCGATATGCTCTTCGCGTATTGTTTCAACGATTTGTTGCGCATCGGCAACACCCTGCTTCGTGTTGAACGTCATAACACGAACCGTTGCCATGGGCTGTGCGGCAGAGCTGGCAGCCGGCACAACATACCCCCAATGCCAAGCGACCTGTATGACCACGCATACCGCGCTCAATGCAGCCAACGCTCTTCGTTTGCCGATACGGCGAATTGTCAGAGCAAAAACCGCAATCACAGCGGAAAGCAAACCCAGCCACGGCATCAGCGCAACAACCAGAGGCACATAGCGTTTGCCATCAAGATTATTCGGCAGCATGCGCAACAACATCGCCACCACAATGACCGCGGTGACCAACCAAAGCAAAGCTGTCAGCAACGTTGAACGCGTTTCGCGATGCGTTTCATTGCGCTGAACGTCGCCAAGTCGAGTCATGCGCGCTCCTTTCCTGTTCCATATTCCCGTTTCATCTTCCTGTTCCACGCAATCCGCAATCGTATGCAATCACATGTTGCAACCGAAAGTCTTACGCATCGTTTTTCACAACATCTCTCACAACATCTCTTCTCGTGAACACTACCCGCGTTCATCCCCGCATATGTTTCCCGCGCGCATGTAGGGTGACGCCTTCACAAGAGTGCCACTATATGGACACTTTCCGGCATTTGGAATAGTTCTGATACGTTCATCCGATAGTCTATAGGTTACAAAACGGCGCTTAACAAAAAGAGGCAATAGCAAAAGAGGCAATCATGAGCGAAGAGGCAATGCGAGAAGAAGTGGCGCAAGCTGTGGAAGTGGCCGCAAACAAGGCCGCCGAAGAGGAAATCAGCAAGCTATCCGAATTCGAAAGCGCCATCGACGAAACGCTCGCCTCCGGCTATTTGGACGATACGCTCACCGTCACCGACGCAGACGGCGTGGCGCAAGTGCTGCCGGTGCTTGATTCCGAACCAATCTCACACCTGGTGGAAGGCTTGGAAGCCGTAGGCGGGAGCGCCAATGTGTTCGTGCGCACCAGCGCAGGCGTGGTGGCCCTCAGCGTAGTGGAATACAAGCCCAACGAAGAAGAGTAGCCGTCGCAGCATGCACGGTCAGGCGGCACGCCTACGGTTGAGGGCGCGTTGCACGGTTTCATGCGTGGAACCGGCACCTTGGCCGCGCACGCCGAAGAACACCATCAGCACCATCACGAAGCAGATTGCCGCACTGACACGAAGCGCCCACTGAATGCCGAACACGTTGGCAGCCGCATACACGGCTTTTTGGCCACCGAGCGCAGTCCAGCGAAGAGACGTGAACGTCTCCATCAAAATCACCAACACCGGAGCGCCAATCGCGCCCGCAATCTGACGAACCGTATTCGTCACCGCGGATCCGGCGCTCACCTCTTCCGGTTCCAAACAATTCAGTGACCATGTGGTGATCGGCATCAACACGAAACCCATGCCGATCTGGCGCACAAACTGCCAAATCGACACCCACCAAATCCACGAAGTCATGGAAATCAAACTCATCATGACCGTGCCGAAACACAAGGTAATCGTGCCGATCAACGCCACCGGGCGTGCTCCGAAACGGTCAAGCACCTTACCACCGAAAAACTGCGAAATGCACTGGCCCAAAGCACCCGGAAGCATCACCAGGCCGCTAATCGCGGCAGAATAGCCACGGCAATCCTGAATGTACAGGGGCATAATCACCATAATCGAACTGAACGCGAAGAACGCGAGCGCGGCTGTGATCGTGCCAACAGTAAAACTACGATTCTTCAACACGCTCAAATTCAGCAGCGGCGGCTGCGCTTCAGGATTTTCAATCCGCCTGCGCGCGCCATGAATCTGGCGGAATACAAACCAAATAATTCCAGCGATACCAATCACCATTGGCAGCCAAACCATCGGATTTACAAACGAATACGATTCAATATTCGTAAAGCCGAACATTAGTCCGCCGAAACCGAAAATAGACAGTCCAACGGAGAAAAAGTCAGCCTTCGCGGTTTTATCGTTCTCACCGAAATTATGCAATCCACAATAGGCAAGAAGCAGCGAAATTACGCCAATAATGGTCAACGTGAGGAAAATTGAACGCCAACCGTTCAAGTCTGTCTGCACGCCGCCAAGCGTCGGTCCGATCGCCGGAGCCACGCTCATCGCCATGCCAACCGTGCCCATTGCGAAACCACGGCGAGACAGCGGATAAATCGAAAACACCGTGATCTGCAACACCGGCCACATCACACCCGTGCCAACAGCCTCAAGCAAACGCCCGATCAGCACCATCAAAAAAGTTGGACCAAGCCAAGCGAACAGTGAACCGATCGTGAACACAACCATGGAAACAAGCACGATTTCACGCGTCGAAAAACGTCTCGTAAGGTATGCCGTGAGCGGCACCATCACGCCCATGACCAGCTGGAAAATCGATGTCAGCCACTGACCGGTCGTAACGGAAATACCGAAATCACTAACGATCGTCGGCAACGCGGCGCTCAACTGCAATTGCGTGAAATTACCGACGAACGTAATAAATGTAAGAATCGCAATGGAAATAAACGCCGTGCGCGTTAAATGACCGTTCTGATACGATTCCTCTCGAGTAAGCGCTCGGGACATGCTCCGCTTCGCTGACATCAATCACCTTCTCCACATTCAAACGCACAAACTATATGATAGCCCGTATGACAGAGGCATGGATATTCGCCTGCGGATTCCTGTTTTTGTCATTTCGGGGTAACGCTCCCCTATTTAGA
>SKDY01000483.1_pt1 | contig 32334 bp, 33 predicted proteins | sample 4826591 | NCBI WGS metagenome assembly SKDY01 (sample SAMN11008823, study PRJNA524170) | human gut metagenome | biome: Human fecal sample; material: Feces; isolation source: fecal sample from pouch patient p10, p22 | host: Homo sapiens | place: Israel: Tel-Aviv | collected 2016-06-15 | reverse complement strand
ATATTATGATTCCGGAATAGTATACGAAATTTAAAACGATTGAAATTCTGGTGTCTGATACGTGACATGGACGTATCCGGCTTCAGGTAAACAGGGAGAAAACAGGAGGACAGAAATGCCGCATATTTTATCAGAGGAAAACAGAGAGATTCAGGAAATGGCCAGAGAGTTTGCCGAGGCAAAGATAAGGCCGGTATCAAAGGAGTACGATTTGAAGGGGGAAACGCCGCTTTCGGTGTATAAAGAAGCAGCCGGGCTGGGATATACGTCCCTGTGTATTCCGGAAGAGTTTGGAGGAGCCGGACTTGGCACATTTGCTAATATTCTTGTAGCAGAGGAATTTGCCAGGGCAGACGCTGGATTCTCCGTTGCCGTACAGGCCAGCACTTTGGCGATGAAGCCGATTCTTCTTGCAGGGACGAAGGAGCAGAAACAGTATGCAGCTGACGCGCTGATCAACGGAGGCATGGGGTCCTTTTGCCTGACGGAGCCGGACGCAGGCTCTGACGCGGGAGCTATCAGGACAAAGGCGGTAAAGAAGGATGGGGAGTACATAATTACAGGCCGCAAATGTTTTATAACCAATGCACCCCATGCTGATTTCTACGTTGTCTTTGCCAAGACGGAGCCGGACGCGGGAACGAAAGGGATTTCAGCATTTCTTGTTGAACGCGGCAGAGAGGGGCTTTCGATTGGAAAACACGAGGACAAAATGGGAATCCGCCTTTCCACCACGGCTGATGTGATACTGGAGGAAGTACATGTACCGGAAGATCATCTTCTGGGGGCAGAGGGAAAAGGATTCAAGCTGGCAATGCAAACACTGGACAGAACCAGACTGGAATGCGCGGCCATGGCGGCGGGGCTGAGTCAGAGAGCTATTGACCTGAGTGTAGACTATGCAAAGACCAGGGTGACATTCGGAAAACCGATAGCGAAGCTGCAGGCAATCCAGTTTATGCTTGCAGATATGGAAATCAGGAACCAGGCGGCCAGGAGCCTTGTATATCAGTGCGCTGCGATGATTGACAGCGGGGCTGTGGACGGAAAGATGAACGCGGTTGCCAAGACATTCTCATCGGAAGCCGCCATGCAGAACACACTCGATGCGGTACAGATATTCTCCGGATATGGATATTCCAGAGAATATGAAGTGGAAAAACTGATGCGTGACGCCAAGATATTTATGATTTTTGAGGGTACAAACCAGATTCAGAGAACGGTGATTGCGGGACATTTAATAAAATAAAAACAGTATGAACAGAGAGGAGGACGACCCATGGCAGGCGTTTTAGAGGGGCTCCGTGTAATCGGCCTTATACCCGTTATATCGCAGGGCCATATTGCGGCGGCCCCCCCTCCCTGTCTTCCTATAGCGTCGTCGCTTTCGGCAGGCTGAAAATAAATTCCGTTCCAACGCCTTCCGTACTGACCACATCAATATTTTCACCGTGGGCCTGTATAATTTCTTTGACAATGGCCAGGCCGAGTCCGGTTCCTTTCTTGTCTTTTCCACGGGATACATCGCTCTTATAAAAACGCTCCCATATCTTTTTGATATTATTCTTTGGGATACCAACACCGGTATCCTTCACCGACACAAATACCTTCTCATAGCGTACAGAGGTCTGGATATAGATGACCGAATCCTCCCGGCTGAATTTGATGGCATTGTCAATCAGATTGTAGAGAACCTGCTGAATCTTGCCGAGATCAGCGTAGACCATCTGGATGGAATCGGAGAAGGTGAGATCAAAAGTGATTCTTTTTGCACTGCATGTACCTTCAAAGGTAGCCGCCGTATCCTTGACGGTCCTGTTGATATCGAAATTAGTCCGGCTCAGATAGCCTTTGCTGTCCAGTGAATTGAGAGTCAGCATGCCCTGGGTCAGCTTATTTAAGCGCTCGGTTTCGGAGATGATGATTCCCAGGTATTTTTGGTACAGCTCCGGCGGGATTGTCCCGTCCAGGATTGCTTCCAGATAACCTTTGATGGAGGTCAGAGGGGAGCGGAAATCATGGGAGACATTGGCGATGAACTTTCTCTGGTATTCTTCCATATCATTCAGTTCGCTGGACATATAGTTCAGCGTGTTAGCCAGATAGCCGATCTCATCATGGCTCGTTATTTTTATGTTGTGTGACAGATTTCCCGCCGCGTACTCATTGGCTGCATAGGTTATTTTCTTGAGCGGGAAATAGACGATTTTCGTAAATATCAGCAAGATAATCAGGGACAGGGCAAAAATAATCCCCGATGTAATGTACACAATATTCAGGAATCCGTTCTGTTCCGCCTTAATAACACTGATAGGAAGGTGAATGGTAATATAACCGTAGGTATTCATGTTTCCCGTAATGGGGGAGGAGACAGACAGGACATCGCTGTCAAACATCCCGTAATACCGGCCGATGGTGTAAAGCCGGTTTCCCTGGGCAGTCGGATCAAAGCCTTCCACGGCAGTGCCGGCTGCTTTCCGGCTGCTGTCGGCGGTGATAATCCCGCTGTGGTCCATAATCCAGATCCTGGCCTTCATGTAGGTTGCGACCGCATCCAGTTGAGGATAAGCGGTTGCCAGGTCCAGATACTTCCCCTCATATACCTTGCTGCAGTTATCGGCAATCATGGTTGCCTCGTCATACAGGGCTTCCGCCTTCTGCTCAATCAGATGTTCATAGGTCAGATTAGATGATACGGTTGCTATCGTAACAAAACCCAGGAAGCCGAACAGCAGATAGCCCAGGATAAATTTGTAATAAAGTGTATGTGTCATGACATTCCTCCGTCTCGTTAGTATAAGACGCTGTTCAGGGAATAGGTGAGGAAGTCCACCAGTTCTTTGATCAGTGTTGGTTTTGGATAATTATTTCTTACGGCCAGCATCATCGGATAGGGAAACGCATTGTCTTTAAATGGTATGGCCCGCAGTTCCGGATATTTGGGAACCAGATTCGACGTATTGGAGTCGATGCACAGGCCGCACAGGCCGTCTTCACTGCACAGCTTGTACATGTAAACCGTGTCGCTGGTACGGCGAACGTCGGGGGTGAATCCCTCCGCCTGGCAAAGCCGAAGGAATTTATTGTACGCAAAATCATTGATGCATAAAATAAATTTTTCATTTCTCAAATCTTTAATTTCCAGCTCCTCCTTCGATGCGAGAGGATTGCTTTTTTCCACAATCAAAAGACGTCTGGTGGAGGGCAGGCTGTAGGTGATGAAGCCGTCCGTATTCTCATAATCGGATATCACGACAGCATCCAGCGTCCCCGCTTTCAGACACTTTAGGCCCTCGATATAGCCGTGCTCATACGGTTCAATTTCCGTATGCGGGTGCAGCTCTTTAAAATATTCCCAGATCTTTTTTGAACCGAAGTAAATCAGTCCTCCCGACAGGCCAAGCCGTATTTTTCCCTTGTGGCGCGTGGCCGATTCTTCCAGCTTCAGATTTAGCTGGTCCCATTCCGCAAGAATCGGGCGGCTGTCCTCCAGAAGCTCCTGGCCGAACTGGGTCGGTATCATGCCCTTGGGGGTCCGGTAGAACAGGGCGGCGCCCAGTTCCTTCTCCAGTAACGACAGGGATTTGCTGAGAGCCTGGTGGGAGATAAAAAGCACTTCCGAGGCCTTTAAAAGGCTGCCGCTCTCACATACCTGCATGAAATAACGTAACTGTCGTATTTCCAATAATCTCACCTTCCAGTATATGTGCACACGTATCTATGGTATCTTCACCGTACTGCCTGTTTTGGCAGGATGAACTGTGACCTATATTATACATCACTTTATTTTTGGATGCAACTTTCAGTTGCATTCCTGTAAAAATTTAAACTGCTATTTTTAGAAAATTCGCTCTGATACAATAAATACATAGAAAAATAAGCATTACAAAAGCCTATATATCAACGTTAGCTCGTCCAAAAGCAATTGATATTTAAGTTATTTTTGCTTGCTGTTTAACTCGATGAATTAACTATAATCTATTTGGATACTTTTGTAAACGCTAAAAAATCCATTTGGATACTTTTTATTCATCATATTATGGAGAAACCCTTGATATGACAACATTTGAACGTATAAAAGAAATTTCAAAACAACGCGGATTAAATTTAAAAAAGACAGCTACTGAAGCTGGATTATCCGAAAATGCAATTTATAAGTGGAAAATCCAAACTCCACAATCCAATGCATTGCGAGCCGTGGCAGACGTCCTCGGCGTATCAGTAGATTACCTGCTTGGTAACACTGATGAGATGCACAGTAATAAGAAGGACGATATGCCCGTGGATCTTGAAGAAGTCTTAGACAAGTTAGGCCCTACCCTTCGCTTTGAAGGTAAAGAACTAACTGATGAGCAAAAAATCAAGTTGTACGAAATGGCTAAATTGATGCTTGGTGAATGATGAAAGAATTAAGAGAATATCTTCTCAACTTGGCAAGGCGGAATGATATAACTGTTTCTAATGTTGAGACAAAAGACGATGGTCCAGATATGGCAATACCATTTTTATCTATGATCATCATGAATCCGAATTCAAGTACGCAGTATGCATATGAGTTCAGATTAGCTCATGAACTAGCTCACCTGCTTTATGGTGACACGGAATCGGATGCAGTTTATAACTTTTCGCCTTACATAATGAGAGTTTCAGAACGTGCAGCCAATGTACAAGCAATACGCATGATTGCTTCATTTTGGTTTGATGATGTCCCGGTAGAAAGTAGAAATTGGCTGGACTTTATGAACTATCTTGGCTTGCAATCGCACTTTGAAGATATGGCCCGTGAAGCGGTTATGCAAGCATGAAAGCGAGGTATTCGTTTGCTACGTACAATTTTAATCATTGTCAACACATTACTATTGCTAATCTCTATATCTCTATATGCTTACTTTAAGTTGAAAGAAGCTTATTTTAAATACGTAGCTGCTTCATTGATAGTTGGTTTCGCAATAGTTGATTTTATCTATCTTTACTTCTTTAAAAATTGGACGTAGTAACCACGTTATTTAGAAAGGAGTTATTAATATGAGATTGTGGCACGAATCTTTAATCCCAAAACTCCCTCGTCAGCAATTGCTGGGGCAACATAGAGAGTGTTGTGCACTTCGTGGCGGTGGTTGGGGCAAGAAGCATGCAACTGTGAATTACGTCTTTGACCACTCACCATACAAACTATTTCAATATCACCAATTAGTAATGAATGAGATGTTAAGTCGCGGGTATAAACCTAACGAATTATGGTTAGACCCCTTGTACCGTGGAGCTAAGGAAGCTGCTTATACTTCACTATCAAGTGAAGTTTTGACTTCTCCAATTTACCCCGAGCACGACAAAATATATTTAATTGAGTGTATTGAAAATTTGAGAGAAAAAGGCATTGAGATAGATTAAAAAAGCCACCCGTTAAGGTGGCATACATATACGTGCAGATAGGAATCACGTTAAAAGCTAATCTAAGGAAGTAAGGTAATGGTAATTTTGGGTTGGGTAACTCTTATTTTGGGCGCATGGATATTTTACAGGAGTATTTCTGAACGTAAAACTAGGTCCAAGTTGAAAACAATCGGAATCATGTTTTCTAGTTTATTAATACTATTCATGGGTTTGGGTCTGACAATACCCAAATCTCCCGACAATACAACCACAAGGGCTGTTGAGACGACAAAATCACAATCAGCTAAAAAAGATAAAGCTAAGACTTCTAAATTAGCAGCTTCAAAGGCTAAGTCCGAGCGTATAGCTTATTCTAAGGAAAAGGCTGAGGAAGATTCTAAAGCTGTCTCAGCAAGCATTGCTTCCTCTAAGTCAACAGCGGAAAGTATCGCTGCAGCTTCCGTATCAGAATCAGAAAATATTGCTAGATCGGAATCTGTGGCTTCTGAACAATCCGCCGCCTCACTGTCTGCTAGTATTGAGCAGAGCCAGCAACAATCGTCAGTAGCGACTGTTGCAGATTCTCAAACGCCTATTTCAACTTCTGGATATACGAAGGATGCTCGAGGCAGATGGCATCGTTCTAACGGGCAATTCGCCTCTAAAGCAGAAATTGCTCAAGCCGGGCTTACTTGGTAAAGATAATTAAAAAGGAAGATATTATGGTATTTAGGTATAGAAAAAGCAAAAATTTTGGACCATTTCGTATCAATTTAAGCAAATCTGGTGTTGGTTGGAGCGTGGGCGGTAAGGGATTCCGCTATACAAAAAAAGCAAACGGTGGTAGTAGAACTACTACTTCTATTCCTGGTTCGGGAATTTCATGGGTAAAAGATTCTTCACGTAACAATACAATCAATAACACTTCAAAAAACATTGTAGACAAGTCTAAGCATCCCAACGATATATACTCCCCTACTCAGAACTCAGACGGGAAATTTATTTCAACAAAGGCACTAATAATTTTAGCTTTTGTAATTATTATTATTTCAATGTTTTTTTACTAAAATCACCCCACCCTGTGGTGGGATACATAAAAAAGCCACCCGTCAAGGTGGCATACATACGTGCAGATAGGAGTCACGTTAAAAGCTAAGGAGTATGTTTGTTTATGGACTCAAAAAAGTTGAAAAGTTTAGCTAATGCAAACGGTATTGTCGGTCTAGGCGGTGGAATTTTTCTATTGTTCGCTACGCCCATCACTGTAGCAGCCACTTTGAATCAAAATATGATGGCAGCAAATCTCGCTATCCTAGCATTTTTCATGATTAAAGTAGCTATTTTTGTTCTTGGGATTGTGGGAGTAGTACAGTTTAAAAATTCTTCAGTAGTTTCCAATGCCCCTAGCGTTTTAATGATCGTTGGTGGATCGATTGCTATTATCCCCTTTTTGGGGTGGATTGGCGGAATTCTTGCCATTATCGGTGGTTCTTTATTTCTATCATCTATTAAAAAATTTGATAGCGTTGAAGCAGAAGACTAAAAAGGAGCTATCTTCCTAAATAGGAAGTTCTTTTTAACAGTCGATTATAATTGATCAACACACGTCCAGAAAGGATCGACGTTAAAAGCTATTTTAGGGAGTTTCCATAATGGAAAAGACTAACGAAAAGAAACTAGTTGGTATTATTGCACTAGTTTTCGCTATCTTGGGTTTGGTATTGTCATGGGTTCCAATCGTTAACAACATCGCCGCAGTGTTCGCTGTCATCGGTATCATCCTTGGTGTAATTGCGTTGATTATCAACCGCAAGAACAAGAAAACGATTGCTTTGGTGTCAACCATCCTTGCTATCGTTTCTATCATCATTGTTTTGGCTACGCAAAGCATGTACAGCAAGGCCGTAGATCATGCTGGTAAGGCTGTTTCTAGTGGTGTCAGTTCTGCAATGAGCTCATCAGATAAGAAGGAAGCGGATAACTTCAAGTGGACTAAGGCTGACTTTGATGCCTTAACTGTTGGTGATTCATTAACTGGTGTCGGTGGTGCCAACTACGATGAAATTGTGGCTAAGTACGGTAATCCAAAGACTTCAAGCGATACTCAATCTGGTGACTACACTATGCGTAATGCAGGCTGGTCAAAGATGACTTCAAACGGTTCATACGAGTCAGTTGATTTGTCATTCATTCAACAACAGGACGGATCATACTTGCTAAGTATGAAGAATTCATCATCACTTAACTAATCTATCCGCCCAGCCCGGTTAGCGGCTATAGATAAAAAAGCCACCCTTTAAGGTGGCATACATACGTGCAGATAGGAATCACGTTAAAAGCTTAAGGAGTATATTTCATGGAAAATACAAAGAAACCCTTCTATAAAAAGGTATGGTTTTGGGTACTAGTTGTTGTGTTGATTGCTATTGCAGGTGCTGGCGGTAGTTCAAATACCAATACAAGTAGTAAGACTGCTGCTAAGAGTTCTGATAGCTCTTCTGTATATAGCTCTTCTGTATATAGCTCTTCATCATCTAGTGTTTCATCAAGCAGCCAGCAAGATACAACGACACAAAATCAAAAAAATGCTTTGCGTAGTGCAGAAACTTACTCAAGAATTATGCACATGTCAAAAACTGCTATCTATGACCAACTAACCGCACAAGCTGGAGATAAATTCTCTCCAGAAGATGCGCAGTATGCCGTGGATAATCTAAAGGCAGATTATAATAACAATGCTCTGGAGTCTGCTAAGACATATCAAAAGACGATGGCGATGTCCACAGATGCCATCTATGATCAACTAATCTCGCAGGCTGGCGATAAATTTACACCCGAAGAGGCTCAATACGCGGTGGATAATCTACCTAAATAATTTTACTTTACATAAAAGACGCCATATTTGTAGCATTAAGTTATCGAAAGCGACTAGGGCGCACCTACGCCAACCCTGTACGGTAACTCTTAAGGGTTACCTTTTTTTATAGCACAGTACAACGACACAACTACTTAGAAGAGAAAATTAAGGAGAAAATATAACATGGAAGATAAAAAATCACTACTTCTTATTGCTCGCATCGCTAGTGTGATGTCTGTACTGATGTACGTTTCATATATCCCACAAATCGTGGATAATCTATCTGGTCACGCAGGTGATCCAATACAGCCCTTTGTAGCTATGTTAAATTGTATCTTGTGGACTATTCACGGATTGTTTGGGACGGACGGTCATACCCGTGACATGCCAATCGTAATTGCAAATGTGCCCGGTATTTTATTTGGATTCGCAGCTTTTATCACTGCGATTATCTAATTGTGAGTATGCGTACCTACCCGCCCAGCGGGATACATAAAAAGCCACCCGTTAAGGTGGGTGGCATACATACGTGCAGATAGGAATCACGTTAAAAGCTATTAACATTTATCAGTAATTAAATACCCGAACGAGAGGTGATAAACATGGCATTTGAAACAAATATTATCAATATACCTGACAAAAAAACGTTGTTAATTAAAGGCGGTGTTGACCAAGGCATAAACATTGGCGATGAATTTAGAATTATTTCTAAAGGAAAAGAGATTATTGACCCTGATTCGCACGAGCCACTTGGTACTTACGATCGAGTAAAGGCAAAGCTAGAAGTTACTCAAGTCTATGAGAAATTTTCTGAACTTAAGAAGATTGAGAGACGATCTGCACCTATTTTTGATGCAACATCTATGATGACAAAACCCAGAGTTATTATTGAAGAGTTGTCTATAGATGAATCCGACATAGATTCAGAAAATACTTCGTCATCGAATTATGAAATAAAAATTGGAGATATAGCTCAAAAACTCTAAGTTTGACAAGTGAAAGTATATATTATATTATGTATACAAGATTTGGTTGCAATTACCGATGTAGGTAGCGACTAGAAGAAGGACTTGTCTGAAAAGATGAGTCCTTTTTTCTTTATAATGCGGGAATAAAAAATGAATAAATTAAATTATGAGTATCACTCTTTTGAAGAGTTAGTAACTATCGCAGATAACAAACACAATATAAAGCATCTTGCTGATTTGGCTACGGCAACCAATATTTTAAAAGACCACCCGTACTACACTTTAGTTAATGGCTATCAAAGAGCACTTGAGGAAACGGATCACCCCGAACAATTCAGAGAGGGTATATCTTTGGAATTATTAGCAAAATTCCATACTTATGAATCAATTTTATCTTCTAATACACTAGGAATATTGCTAGCCTTCGAAACAAAATTTAAAAACATTGTACAAGATACCGTTTCCCAACATTTTGGTTTCTCAGAAAATGATTATCTAAATATAGGCAAGTATAGGAATGATACGCGTATTAGCCGTGAGAAAGAAATAAAGCACTTTCGTTCTATTAGTCAAAGCCGACATCATGTTAATCATTCAACTAAAAAATATCGTAAAAATGGTAATGTCCCCCCTTGGATACTGGTTAACGAGTTAACTTTTGGCGAAGTTAAAAAATGGTATCTTCTTCTGCCTACCACACTAAAAGAACAAGTAATTGCTGAATTTAACTATTTCAATATGCCTACGGACCAATTCTTAGAATTTTTCAAAATATCGCTAGATATATTAAACGATTTTCGTAACGGACTGGCGCATGGAGATGTTTTAAATAAAATTATCGTAAAAAAGTCCGTACACTATTTTCATTTAGAGTACGCATTTTCTGAAAAAGTTATTTCGAATCAAGAATTTAACATGCAGTGTATAGGAAAGAATGATTTTTTTGGTTCTATCCTTCTCTTGTTTATGTTAGCCCCTAGTGTCTATCGTAATATTTTATACGTAGATTTGAAATCAACATTGAGCCTATTTAATAATGAACTAGATTTAAGCTCGTCCCAATCGCGAAGATTACTGGGGATACCTGATAGGATCCTAGAAAGGTTAGATACTATTAACCAAGAAATTTTGAAGATACAGTTAGACAACTGATTATAAAAAAACGCACACCCCCGCCGGCAAGCTAGAAGTGTACGTATCGAGCAAAACAAAACATTACTGCCCTGTTTCCGTATTTAATTGTACCAGACCCGGGTATGTCTTTAAACTGCCTAAATTTTTTATGTAAAGGTTAGGTTTAAACTAATGGCAGTATATAAAACCGAACACGGTTGGCGTGTTGAAATATCATTCAAAGACACAACCGGAAAATATCGCAAAAAAGGTAAGCGTGGTTTCAAGACCAAAAAGGAAGCTGAAGCTTGGGCGGCTGAATGTTCAGTTGCTAATAGCAAGCCAACACTTCAAAAAGGCACCCTTACCCTTTTCAGCGATTATTTCGACGAGTATCAACAATTACGGTTCGATGCTGGGCTCAAGGAAACAACAAAAGAATCATGGCATGCAGTTCGCAAATACGTTGTTGATGTGTATTTTAAGAATGTAACACTAGATCAGATTACTCGCCAAATGTATCAAGCATTCTTGAACGATTATTCAAGCGACAAGAAACGTAAATCTGTAGTTAAGCGTCACCAGATTATGAAACAAGTAATCGAACAAGCATTTCACGATGGTTTAATACCATCTGACCCCACCTATGGCGTTATTATACCAGGCGCTGATTCCAAGTCTGCGGATGAAAAATTCCTTCAAGTTGATGAGTTTAACCAGCTACTTAAATACATCGAAACTAACGACAAGCTAATTAAGTGGAACACGTCATTCATGATTTATTTGATTGCATTGTCAGGTCTGCGTGCGGGTGAAGCATTAGCACTTACTCGTGATGATGTTGATATTGATGCGCACAATATCAGAGTAACAAAGACCAAGCAACGTTCTGGCGAATCAACCACACCAAAAACAAAATCATCTATTCGCACTATTGCTATGCCAGATCGTTTCTTTGATAACTACGAAACGTTTGTTAGTGCAAAGTCTGAATGGAACGATGCCAATGAATTATTCGATGGCCGCCGTTGGGCTACTATCAATAACCACTGGCTTGAACGAATTGAACGTGAACTTGGTTTTGAAAATATAGTTTCCGTTCATGGCTTGCGTCACTCACACGTTTCTTACTTACTATCGAAAGGCGTCGACATTAATTATGCATCTAAGCGTTTAGGCCATTCAAACGTTACAATTACGCAACAAGTATATGCCCACCTACTACGTGACAAGCAACAAAGCGAAGAAGCAAAGACGCTTAATATTCTTGGTAAAATCGACTGATTTTTGGCGCAAATATGGCGCAAATTTTTTTAAAAACACCTATTTTGGCGCAAATTGGCGCAAATTTTTTGATACTTTTGCACACTTTCAGACATTTAAAAATAGATATGAAAAACCGCCAGAAACCAGTCATATCAACGGTTTCCAGCGGTATATCAACGTTTGTATTTAGATTATGGCCACAAACGGTTCATTGTACGTGGGAATGGGATTGCCTCACGGATGTGCTCCTCACCTGTAATCCAAGTAACGGCACGCTCCAACCCAAGACCGAATCCTGAGTGAGGTACTGATCCATACTTACGCAAGTCCAAGTACCATGAGTATTCCTTCAAGTCCAAACCTTGTTCCTTGATACGTTGCTCAAGGTAATCGTAGTCTGTATCACGTTCTGAACCACCGATGATTTCACCGTATCCCTCAGGTGCCAACAAGTCAGCTGAGATAACGACATCATCGCGGTCTGGGTGGCGCTTCATGTAGAAGGCCTTGATTTCCTTAGGGAAGTTCGTGATGAAGACAGGCTTAGCAAAGTGGTTTGCCAAGAACGTCTCTTCAGGTGAACCGAAATCAGCACCCCATTCAACATCAAAGTCGTTTTCTTGCAACAACTTGATAGCATCATCGTATGAGAAACGTGGGTATGGCAATTGCGTGTATGACTTCAACAATTCCTTGTCACGTCCCAACAAGTCCAATTCGTACTCGTTACGATCCAAAACAGCTTGAATCAAGTAAGCGATGTAACGCTCTTGCACTTCAAGTGATTGTTCTTGGTGCATCCAAGCCATTTCTGGCTCAATCATCCAGAACTCAGTCAAGTGACGACGTGTCTTTGACTTTTCAGCACGGAAAGTTGGTCCGAACGTGAAGACACGTCCAAAGGCCATTGCCCCAGCTTCAGCATACAATTGGCCAGTTTGTGACATGTAGGCATCAGTATCGAAGTATTCCGTGTGGAACAATTCAGTCGTTCCTTCAGGAGCTGAACCCGTCAAAATTGGTGAATCAATCTTAACGAATCCTTCCTTGTTAAAGAACTCGTACGTTGCAGCAATAATCGTGTTACGAATACGCAAAACAGCGAATGGTTGGATGTGGCGCAAGTACAAGTGACGGTGATCCATCAAGAAATCCGTACCGTGCTCCTTTGGCGTAATTGGGTAACCTTCTGACTCCCCAACAACCGTCAAATCCTTAACTTGCATTTCGTATCCGAATGGTGAACGCTCGTCCTCACGAATCGTACCAATCAAGTACATGCTCGTTTCTTGCGTCAAAGCCTTGGCCTTGGCAAAGATTTCTTCACCAACGGCTTCCTTTGAAACAACCCCTTGGAAAAAGGCCGTACCGTCACGCAATTGCAAGAATTGCATCTTTCCTGAACCACGCTTGTTACGCAACCAAGCGCCCAATCGAACCTCTTGGCCGACGTAGTTCTTCGCGTCTTCAATGCGAATTGTATCCATCTTCTAAACTCCCTTAGATGTGTAATCTCTTATAAATGTTGGATGGTCCGAACTGCCTTACCATCCGCAAATTGATAGGTGATAAAGTTCAAATTGCCTTGTCGATCTATAAACGTGACTTCCCACACAGGAACTTGCTTATAGATTGCCAACCCGAGGCTTGTAATTCGCTTTGGGTTGTACTTTGACTTCACAAGTTGTCGCACCTCAGCAGCCGAAACACCATCAGCCATTTTAACGGTGACGAGTTTCTTTGACTTTCCTTTTACGATAACACCAATTTTTTGGTGCTTCTTGTTCTCACCAACCACACTGTAGTACGTGTCGTTACGAGAAACCGCGTAAAATTGGGTTGCTGAGGTGATCTTATTTCGCTTAACCGCCAATTCAGTCACTCGTTCACGCGCCGCAGTAACCGGGTGCATTGCAACCGACACAATCGTAGCACCACCAATTAGTAGTACTAACACAACGATTAAGCCAATTAGCCAGCGCCATCCGTGCCGGCGACGTCTTGAACGAGCGGTTGATCGCATTTCCATGTGTCGTGGCTCCTTCTGGTTAGTTCTGCGTGAACAGAACAAAATCAATTATTACTGTATCAAATTTTACAGCAATATTAAAGACCTTGCGTTAATGCGCATCAAAAAATCGCTTCACCTTTGGGACAACTTCATTGTCAGCCAACGTATATTGTGGCATTTCCTCCGGTAACATATTGCGCAACGTCTTTCCGTAAGACTTCGTCAAGATACGTGGGTCATAAATCACCACAGCACCAAAATCATCCGGCTTGCGAATCAAACGACCGACACCTTGGCGCAAACGTAGCACCGCCTTTGGCAACGTGCTTTGATAGAACGGTTGCTTACCGTGTGCCATCAAGACCGCTTCTTCAGCGCGAGCTAGCACGCTATTTGGTTGGTCAAATGGTAGTCGCGCAATCACGACCATCCGGAGTTGATCACCAGGCAAGTCGACACCTTCCCAAAAACTATTGGCACCCAAAACAACCATATGTGATTCGTTTTGCAGGCGCTTCATAATTTTGCTGCGCGTCCCCGTCACACCTTGTGCCAACAACGTCATATTTCCTTGCTGCCAAGTTTGATTTGACTGCATGTGATTATAGACTTGCTGAATGGTGTCTAACGAATTAAACAGCACCAGCGTGTTTTCTTGAACCGTCGTCGTCAATTGCACCAATTGCTTGGCCAAATAGCTGACGTACCCTGAATCAGTTGGAGACGGCGCATTCTCAACCATTACCAATTCAGCTTGATTCTTAAAATCAAACACTTCAGGATAACGACGAGCAAATACCGTATCACGATCAATATTCAAACGATCATATAGGTAACCTGACTTCGTTGATGTAAACAACGTTGCCCCGACAATGGTTGGTGGCATAAAGTGCGGATAAACCTTGTCTTTGAAGAAATCCAAGGTGTGTAGCAACCCACCACTCAAACGCAAGTTGCTGCTGTCATGGTTTTGATTTTCCGTTAGCCAGAAGACACTCGCATCTGGAAAATCAACCAAATCTTGTTGGAACGTCGTCAAGCGTTGCTCATACTTCGCAATACTCTCTAGCAAACGACGGAAATCCGCCAAATGTTGACGCTCATTCAATGAAAATGCGTCCTTGGTATTACTGAATTGCTCCAACAAATAATCCATCGATTCGCCCAAATCACGGACTGCACGACGCATACTCGTTAGGTGGTGTCCTTGGTCGACCCAGAACTGTGCCAACTCAGAAATCGGTAGTTCCACTTCGTAGTGACCTTCCGTCGCTGGTGTATGCCCATTGAGCAAGAAACGACGATAGAACGCAACTTGTAGCTTTGGTAACTCACTTGAGAGCACTTCCAATTGCTGCAAGAAACGAGACTTCAATTGTTGCCCACCGACTAAACGATTCAAAATCACCCCAATCGAGGGATCGTTATCACGCAAAATCAAATTCGTCGCGTTTTGAACACGCGTCAACCAAACTTGGAATGGCAATTGGTGACGGCTTTGTTCTAGAACGGCATTTGGCAAGTTCTGGGCTTCGTCAATCACCAAGTATGGTGAATCTTCAGTCGTTCCCAGCTCTTGGGCATATTCAGCCAAGTACGCATGATTAACAACCAAGAATTGTGCATTCTCAGCCAAGACATGCTGACGTTCACTAAATTCGTGCCCGTAATAAGGTGACCCAGCTGGATTATTGGCTGGCTGTGACAACTTAGCCATAAAGTCAGGTTGCGGATTAATCAAATTCAATTCGTCAAAATCACCGCTCAAGGTTTCAGTTAGCCAAACCAAGATTTGTGCCTTGATAAATTGCAATGACGTTGATCCTTCGTCGACGCGCAAAGCACGCTTGAAGCTTTGCAAATTCAAGTAGTGCGTACGTCCCTTCAGGCTCGCCCCACGTACTTCAAATGGCAAAATGTCCTTCAACGTCGTATTAATCGTATCGGTCACTTGTTGTTGCAACGTAATTGTTGGCACAGCAACAACTACTTGCTTCTGTTGTTCATCCGCTAGATAAGCATATGGCAACAAGTAAGCCAACGTCTTTCCCATTCCCGTTGGTGCCTCAGCAACAAATGCTGTCTTACCAGGTTCATTTGATAACTCAGCTTCTGTGTAATGCGTGTAAATCGCATTCATCAACTTTGCTTGTTGCTCACGGTAAGCCAGTTCCTTGCCATACAACTGTTCTTTCGCAGCTTTTTTAGCTGGGAAAGCCGGTGCATGTCCTGTAACCAACGGTGCCGGATCAGAGAAACGGCGCAGTGCCAATCCATCAATCACTTGCAAGTGCGCTGGTAATGGTTGTGGCTGGGCTTGATTCTTGGCCAAGGCCTTTTCAAATACCGTCTTCGTGTCACGTGGCAAAACCAGTGGCAAATCAGCCAACGTTTGCAGTGTCAACATTGGCAAACCTTCAGCCCGATTCAAAATCGCAATAAGCAAATCAGCTGTTGCCAACGCATCACTGTCCGCTTGGTGCGGGTGACTGTGTTCCAGCGCTAGGTAGTTGGTCATATCAACCAAACGATATCCTGGTGCAGTTGGCCACAGAATTTGACTTAGTGGCACCGTATCCAATGCAGTACTCTTCAATCCCGTTAATCCCACACGCTCAAATTCAGCGTTCAAAAACGGCAAATCAAAGTTAACGTTGTGGGCAACAAAAATTGTGCCTTGTAGCATGGCATGTAGCGTCATGGCGACGTCCTCAAAAAAAGGCGCCCCCTTCACCATACTTTGTGTAATACCCGTTAATTGGGTAATGTTACGTGGAATTTGCTCGCCAGGGTTAACCAACGTTGAAAATTGGTTAATGACTTTTTTATTTTGTACGAATGCGACCGCAATCTGAATGATTCGGCCCGATTCGCTCGTTGTACGGGTTGTCTCTAGATCGACAACCGCATAGATGTCTCGATTTAGCATCAGAGCGTACCACGACCTTCTTTTAGTAGTACCTTAATTGTATCATGAATTCCTCACATTTATTTCCCTAATATAATGGGTTTTGGTATGATAATAGCAGTTTGAAAAAACAATTAGAGAATGGATTGGTGATTTTACAGTGGAAAAGCTAGCAACTGGTACTAGCCACGCCAAGGTGATTTTACTTGGTGAACACGCGGTCGTTTACGGCCAACCTGCCATCGCCTTACCCCTACCGGATTTGGCCATGACAGCTACAATCGAGGCTCGTGAAGAAGGACAAATTGTAATCGCTCAAGGGTATCAAGGCCCTCTAGCGACCATGGCAGAAGTATATGAAGGCGTACGACAATTAATTGTCCGTTTGCTCCGTCACTTCAACGCTATCAAGACGCCTTTTACCTTGCGTATCCAGTCAAGCATTCCACAAGAACGTGGTATGGGGTCTTCTGCGGCCTCAGCGATCGCCATTGTGCGTGCTTTCTTTGCGTTCTTCGAGACAGAATTAAGCGATGCTGAACTACAACGCTGGGCCAACATTGAAGAAGCCATTACACACGGCTCACCATCTGGTATTGATGCTGCGACAACCGCACACGATGTACCGGTATGGTTCGTAAAGGGCGAAAAGCCTGAGCCAATGTCAATGGCGCTTCACGGGACATTAATCATTGCTGACACTGGCGTACATGGCCAAACTGGTCTTGCCGTCTCAGTTGTCCGTGAGCAACTTGATAATGAACCTGAAGCAACGCGTCCGCACATTGACGCACTAGGTCAAATCGCTCGTGAAACCCGCGAAGACCTAGCTAATGACGATATTCAATCATTGGGTCGTCACATGAACGACGCCCAATCTCACTTGTCAGCTTTAGGTGTTTCTCACCCAAAGCTTGATGAATTAATCAACGCTGCCAATCAAGCTGGTGCCCTTGGTGCTAAGTTAACTGGTGGTGGTGTTGGTGGTGCTATGCTCGCCCTTGCGCAAAGCGATGAAGATGTACAACGCATCATCAAAGCGCTTGAAGCGGCTGGCGCACAAGAAGTTTGGGCTCAACGTTACCCACAAATGTAGGAGATAACTCATGATGCATGTAACTGCCCGCGCGCACACAAATATTGCGTTGCTAAAGTACTGGGGTAAGCAAAACGAAAAACTCATCATGCCAACTACGACCTCTGTGTCCCTCACGTTGGATGAATTTTATACTGATACAACAGTCTGGTTTGACGATACTTTGAGCGCTGATGAACTGACTTTGGATGGTGAACCATTGACTGGCAAAGGGGCAACGAAAGTTATCCGTTTCCTTGATATGGTCCGTGACTTAGCTGGCGAAACCCGTTTCGCCCACGTTCACTCAATCAACCACGTCCCTACTGCCGCCGGCCTGGCTTCTTCAGCTTCAGCATTTGCTGCGTTAGCTGGTGCTGCCAGTAAAGCTGCCGGTTTGACACTGTCAGATGCAGACTTGTCACGTCTTGCGCGACAGGGTTCCGGCTCAGCTTCACGTTCTATCTTTGGTGGCTTTGCCATCTGGGAACGTGGTACTGATAGCGAAACGTCGGTTGCCCACGCATTTCAAGAAAACGTCGATTGGCCAATTCAGTTATTGACGGTTATCGTAAGTGATCAACCTAAGAAGGTCGACTCTCGTGGTGGCATGCAACATGCCCTCACGACATCACCGATGTATCAAACGTGGGTTGACTACACGAATAATCACGTTGACGATATGACAACTGCAATTGAGGCACATGACTTAACCGCAATTGGTGAACTTGCTGAAACAGATGCACTGATGATGCATGCAACCAACGCTACATCAGTTCCTCCTTTCAACTACTTAACGGATACGTCTTGGATAATCATCACTATCGCGCAGAAGCTACGTGAACAAGGTGTCCCTGTGTACGCAACCATGGACGCTGGTCCAAACGTTAAGTTGATTTCACAACCATCAGATACCGACATGATTCTTGCGGCACTTACAGCCGAGTTGCCAGGTGTGCAAATTAAGGTTGCAACACCTGGCCCGGGAATCAAAATCGTTGAAGGAGATGAAATTTAATGACAACTGCTAAAGCTCCTGGCAAGCTTTATCTTGCCGGTGAATACGCGGTCACGCTTAGTGGTCAACCTAGTGTTGTTATCGCAGTTGATCGATTTGTCACTGCTGATGTCACGCGTCGCACGGATGACCAATTTGTGGTTTCCAGCGATCAATTGGGCGAGCAAAATTGGCCAGTTAGCGAACTTCCAACTTTGCCCCTCACTGATGATTGGCGCCTTGTGATTCGCACTTTGCAGGTATTAAATGATTATCTTCTTGACAACGGTCAACCTGTCACAGGGTTGACCGTTTCCATTAAGAGTCATTTAAATGCCGACAATGGTCAAAAACTTGGTCTTGGTTCATCAGCCGCCGTCGTAGTCGCGCTTATTAAAGCCGTCATTGACGACTACGAACTGCCAATGACCCCTGAACAACGCTTTAAGTTGGCGGCATTAATTACATTGACGACGCCAAACTTCAAAGCTGGTTCAATGGGTGACATCGCTGCTGCCAGTCTCGGTGGCGTGGTTTTGTATAGCAAATTTGATACTGAGGTTATAACTGAATGGATTGACAGTAATCGTTATTTCTCAGAAATTATCGCTCGCGACTGGCCACTCCTTCGTCTTGAACGACTTGGTTTTCCTGCCGATTGGCAACTGTTAGTTGGCTGGACAGGCGCACCAGCAGACACGCAACAACTGTTGGCACAAGGCGCCACAACAGTTGATAAGCAACATGCTAAACAATTATTGGCCCAAAACACGGCGCCACTTGTTAACATGTTAGTTGAGGGCCTGCGTCGAATGGACTACGATAAGGTCGCCACGGCGCTTCGTTTGAATCAAGAACAACTATTCACTTATACCAGCCAAGTTGGGTTATCATACATGACACCTCAACTGTTAACACTCCTTTCAACCGCGAGTGAGCTTGGTGCAAGTGCTAAAATATCAGGTGCTGGTGGCGGTGATAACGGGATTGCCATTACGAACAATCCGTTGGTTGCTAAAGCGCTCACGCAAGCCTGGCTTGCAGCTGGCATCCAACCGCTACCACTCTCAATTGCAACTTTATAGGAGAAAATGATTATGGAATCTGCCCACGTACACCGCAAAGATGAACACCTAGCTCTAGCGGAAGCTGAATTCCGTCGTAATGCCCCAACGTCATCATTACACGACGTTCGCATTATTCACCAAGGGTTGCCAGAAACACGCGTCGCCGACGTTGATTTAAGTGTGATGGACCCTTACTTTAACTTTACAACTCCCTTCTACATCGAAGCGATGACTGGTGGTAGCCAAAAGACTGGTAAAGTGAACGCTCAACTGGCAACCGCAGCTAAGGAAACTGGTTTGGCCATGGCCGTTGGCTCACAAAGTGTCGCTTTGAAGGATCCTGAAGCAATCGCCACGTTTAAGTCAGTTCGTGAAATTAACCCCGAAGGCTTCGTGATGGCCAACATCGGCGCTGGTCACACGGCTGAACACGCCCAACAAGTTGTTGATATGATTCAAGCCAACGCCCTTGAAGTTCACATCAACGTTGCACAAGAAGTGGTCATGCCTGAAGGTGATCGTGAATACATTTGGGCTGAAGAGCTACAGCGCATTATCGAAACCGTGTCTGTTCCTGTCATTATCAAGGAAGTCGGTTTCGGTATGTCACAAGAAACGATTGCGCAAATTCGTGACTTAGGTGCCCAATACGTCAACTTAGGTGGTCGTTCAGGGACGAACTTCGCTGTGATTGAAGATCGCCGCAATCGTGAAATGACGGCTGCTCACGGCTACCTTTACGACTGGGGTCAAACCACTGCTGAAAGCTTGCTTGAGGCACAATTGGTCGAAAACGCGCCTACTGTATTTGCTACTGGTGGTATTCAAGACCCATTGGATGTCATGAAGGCCCAAATCCTTGGTGCCAAAGCGGTTGGTGTTGCCGGTCACTTCTTGCACACTGTGCTAAATGAAGGTACTGACGGTTTGATTACTGAAATCACTCGTTGGCAAAACCACTTGGCAAAGCTTTACGCCATGGTTGGTGCGACGAACCAGGCTGACTTAGCGAAGGTTAAGACGGTTTTGTCACCTGAATTGAAAAACTATATTGATCAACGCCGTTAATGCGGCCAATTTGATTAACGAATCATTAAGACAAGGTTACGTTTGTAGCCTTGTTTTTTTAGTTTTCATGGCATTTTCAAAGGATTAGTAAAGCGAGTAAAGGTCACCTTGCGATTGCCGGTTATCACTGACAGCTAGTCGTTTTACTCGGTATATTAGAAGCATGAAGAACATGTTAACGGAGAGTATTCGTCAGCAGACTGACGATCAAATTATTGATGCAACGCTGACTTTGTTGCAAAGCCAGTCCTATGACCAACTTGCGGTTACTGAAATTACCCGCATGGCAGGCGTGTCACGGATGGCTTTCTATCGCCATTTTGGTACAAAGGAAGCAGTCATCAAGACGATTGTAGAACAACTTACAGATGACTTTGCGAAGGAAGCCGCTGCCCTACCGTTGGAAAGCGAAATCATTGCACGCGAATTCTTCGGATTCGTGCAAGCTAATGGTATGGCAATTGCAGTTTTGCTAAATGCCGGCCTTCGCGAACAATTCTACCCACCTTTGCGTGATATCATGCACGGCTTGTACGCGGAATTGTTCCGTAGCCAAGCTAGTCACTCAATGTCAATTGACTATGTGTCTGACTTTACTGCTTCTGGTATGTTGGCTTTGGCCATCCGCTGGATTGCTACGGGGATGCACGAATCAGTTGATGAAATGGCCAAGATTGCCACTGAAATGACTGACGCACAACACGCGAACCTATAAAATAAAGGACTTGGTACTATACCAAGTCCTTTATTTTTTGTCTTTAGATTCCTGAAACACCAAAGTATAGACCGTCTGGGTTCGCAAAGTTAAAGACCTTTTGGAGACCCATTTCGACTAATTCACCCTTTTCGACATTCAATTCCGTCATCTTGTTGTACAACGCTTCCACGTCGTCTGAGTGGAACATGATTGAAGGTATGTTATCAACGACTTCCGGTGAGTTCTCCTTGATGAACTCACGGTCAAAGATATTCAACGCGAATGCGCCATCTTCTGAAGGTGCCACTTGCACCATTTCAGTCTCGCCCATATCTTGACGATCACGCTCAACAAACCCCAATGACACCCAAAAATCAGCTTCACGGTTCACATCACTTACGTACAACATTACTTCAACGTCATTATTCATGTTCATTCTCACTTTCAGATTGTACGTTAATGTTAACATTTTGCATGGCAGTCACGCAATTTAGTAACGCTGCGATTCCTGAACACCTTGTTTAAATCCTGCAATGGTATCTTGCGTTGCTGAAACGATGTACGGTGTCGCAACTAGCAGTAGCCATACCATTAACAACCAAAACAACTTACGATTACGAAGCAGTTTGTTTACGTCTCGCCAAGGAATATTCATCATCAATGCCACAAACGCAACAAGTTGTGCAAACTCAAATAATCCTTGTACCCAAACACCTTGAAAAAGACTCGGCCACATACTAACTGATACAAATGCAAGGAAGCTAATGCCAATAGTTGAAAAGACAACTTTTTCTGTCGGTGAAAGTTTGAATTCCTTATCCTTTTGATACTCCTCAATCAACCGATCATCCCCACGCACCAACTCATCCAGCGAAAGATTAAAAACATCCCCAATCATCAACACACTCTTGAAACTTGGCAGCGCTGTGTCATTTTCCCACTTTGAAATTGATTGCCGGGTTACTCCCAATTTGTCCGCTAACTCTTGTTGTGACATCCCATGTTGCTCACGATGCAGTTGAATATTTTCACCAATCTTCATTTCGTTTCCTCCTCATTCCTACCCTTTAACTTTACAAGAATGCCGGTATATCGCCAAGCAACTGGCGGTTGCACTTGCAAAATATACGAAAATTGACAAATATCAAAATTATAAACACATGTCTTATCGCTAGTAGGCTTTACAAACTACTCACAACCAACTAGTATGTAAAACATAATAGTAAGTGGAGAAAACAGATGAACAATTCACAAATGCTAAAAGGAATTTTAAGCGGAGTTGTGCTACACGTCATCGCTGAAGGACCTATTTATGGTTATGAATTGGTAACACGGTTGCGAAAACTAGGCTTTACAGACATTACTGGTGGCACCGTCTACCCCATCGTACAAAAAATGGAAAAAGCTGGTCAACTTACGAGTAAACAGCTGCCATCACCAGATGGGCCGAATCGCAAATATCTTTTCGTTTCACCCTCTGGCGAAGCATTTTTGGCAGAATTTGATCAAGAGTGGACGGCCTTAACCAGCATCGTTAATAACATTATTAAGTAACCGTCATTACGACTACATCAGGGGGAATTCATTATGACAAAAGCAAACGATGCATATATTTTAAAAATCAATCAATTGACTGATCAATTAACACCAGAAAACAAATCGTACTTGGAAAACTTGATTGTATACGTACGAGGGCGTACGCTTCTGAAAAATGAGGAACAAGTTAATGCCTCACTCTATGAAATTAGCGCTGATATTCTTGATGCACAACAAAACGGTGAATCTGCTGAAAACTTTTTTAGTCAAACACCTAAGGAAACTGGCGATGAGTTAATCAAAAATTTTGATGCCGCTTCACCATTATCCACAATCGGTTTGTTTCTGATGATTTTCGCGATTATTAATCTCTTTAGTCTACTCACCAATTTTCTACATCCTGTTCTCGAAATTAATCTTGTCCACGCTATTTTAAATGCTAGCGTGGGTAGTTTGCTGGTTATTTCCATTTTTAACCTGATCACAGCTAGTGTTTACGCGAAAAAGTCCTATTTGTACTACATAAGTATCGGGATACTATGGGTAATTGCAATAGGCGTATTAGTTTTCATCAATCAAAAATTTGCGTCGGATTTTAACATTACGATTCAATCACCCTACGATTTAATTATTATTGCCCTTATTGGCACTATTTTCTTATTGAGTTTTGTCCTCGGTAAACTTGGCCGAGAGTCTTGGATTTTCGTAGTATATGTACTTACACTGACATTTCTCGGCATTTTAGTTCGTGTAACGTCTCTCGGTACACTGCTACGTGAACGGAATCCGGTCGCAGTATTCAGCATCATTCTCATTATAGTCGTGGTTGGCTTTGTCATTCCAGCATTACAAGGCCTTAAAATCAGAAAAAACAAAGCATAGATTAAAAGGCGTACCTGCACTGAACAGGTACGCCTTTTGTTTAGTTAACGGATATTGTCACACTCACTGAATAATCCTGGTCACTTGGCAATCGATATGCTGGTTGCACATCGCTGCCCCAACTATCGATACCACCAACACCGCGAACTGCGCCGTAAACCGTCAAAACCGTTCGACGAGCCGGTGGCAGTTCATTTTGATGAGTTGCTGATTCTAATTCAACCGCCGTGTATGGTAATGCTGAAAAGGCAAATTGATTATCTGTCTTATCCACACGTAAATGAGAACCGGTATTGTGGGTTAATGTCACCCAGTCCGTCTTAATATGCATCCCCATTTCTTGTGGCACCAAATATGGCGTAACCGGTAGACCGTCAACTTGATGAATACCAAGTTCACCACCTTGCCAACGATCAGGATACGTTTCACCCGACAACCCCTGATACGTGAAACCAGTAACTGGCTCGGGCATTACGAGTCGCAACCCGAAAGCTGGCAATTCTGGCAAGTCCGACTGACCTAAATAAGTTGCGGTAATCGTTAACTCACCACCATTAACTACCTCATAACTCACCAACACCGTTGTTTGTGGCGACGTCGTTGTCTGATAGTTGAACGTGATTTTTACTTTATCGGCCGTTTGCTGATTATCGTATCGATTGTTTTCAGGCGCCACGGGCTTGGCAATCTCAACCCCGTCGACCATAACGCTGAAATCAACGGCCGCACTGAACTGGTCGGCGCCAAACCATTGCGCACTCTTAGTTGAAAAGCCATTACCACGGTCATTGTCCGTGGTTGCACGCCAGAAAGCCGGCTTTGGTACACGGTACAACCACTCAACGTCGTTCACACGCAACGATTCCAAGCCACCTTTTTCATAACTGAATAGGTAATGCGTATCGGCTGCATGAATCCCAAGGACGCCATCACCATACACAACCTTCAATTTATTTGTTTTCATATCGCTCATAGAAATATTTCACCTCTTGCATTGCTGGCTTCAACTGACGGTCGGCAAAGACAATACCGTTACCTGAAAATTCATAATCAGAATGGCGCTCGTTAAAGTCACCACCATAGGCTAAAAATCGTTGCCCCGTAATTGGATCATCTTGCCACAACGCCTGATCTTTGAAATCCCAAATGAAACCACCGCCATATGAAGGGAACTCATCGTACAAGGTCATGTATTCGTCAAAGCCCCCCACTGAATTACCCATGCTATGCATGAACTCGCAGTTTAGATAAGGCTTCTTAGGTTGTTCAGTCAGATATGTCCGAATATCAGCCGGCGAGGCATACATCCGACTTTCCACATCTGAAATCTGGTCGTCATACTCACGGTTATGGAAGACCCCTTCATAGTGCGTTAGTCGCGTTGGATCAACCTGCTTAAAGTACGCATTCATATCCGCGATGTTATCGCCAGCATACGATTCATTACCCAGCGACCAAAACAGAATCGACACGTGATTCTTAAATTGCTCATAGTTGCTCTGTGCCCGGTCCATTACGACATCATGCCAAGCCGCATGTGAACCAGGGACGTTAACGGATGGTTCAACTTGTCCCATCTTCTGCCAGGTACCGTGTGATTCCAAATTCGTTTCCGCCATCAAATAAATACCGGCTTCATCGGCCATGAAATACCAAGGCACTTGGTTTGGATAATGGGATGTTCGCACCGCATTGATATGATTTTCTTGAATAACACGCATATCCTGGCGCATATCGGCTTCGTTAAGCGCACGCCCCGTTTCAGGCGACCATTCGTGACGGTTCACCCCATTCAGATACAAGCGGTGTCCATTCAACTGCAACTGATTATCAGCGCCGATTGCAATCGTTCGGAAGCCAAATGGATAATCCACAAAAGCAACCTCGTCACCGCTTCCATTGGTCACTGTCACTTGCAAACGATAAAGATTTGGCTGTTGGTGAGACCACAGTGCAATGTCTGGCACAAGCAAGTCTGCCAGACGCACTTGCTCGGCAGCACTAATCTTCGTTTCTAATAGCGATTGCTGATTATGGTCTAAAATTGCAATCTGAACGTTACCCGTCACTGGTGTTGTTGCTGATAACTGCAACGTGACATCAATCATGCCGTTGCGACCATGCACAGTTGGCTTAATAGCGACGTCCGTCACGTCAATTTCAGGTAATGCCCGCAACCGCACACTTCTGAAGATACCCGAGAAGCGGAACATATCTTGATCTTCAATAAACGCTGCCGTACTTAGCTTATAAACAGCTACTGCAATCATATTTTGTCCTGCATGTAACTGTTCAGTTATGTCAAACTCAGCTCGGCTAAAACTATCTTCAGAATAGCCCACAAAGTTACCGTTCACCCATAGATACACCGCCTGTTCCACACCGTCAAATGTGATATGCATCCGCTTATTTTCAAAATGCGTTGGTAAATCAAAGACCTTAACATATTCGCCAACCGGATTATCCGGTGCGTCACTGAAAATGCCCGGCACCCCCTGTGTATCCCCATCCATAAATGGTGGACGACGGTATTGTTGCCCATCCCATGGATACAGTGTGTTAATGTATTGGATTTGACCATATCCTTGTAATTGGATGTGGCCAGGAACCGAAATTTTATTAAATTCCGCCCGCGTCGCTACCGCCTGTGGATCATAAAACTGTTCCGTTTGTTCGCGCGGTGATGCTCCGTAATGAAAATCCCACTCACCATCCAGTGACAACGTATCAGCTTGGTTTCCCGCCTTGTAATCTACCTTATCTCGATAGATTTCGTGATCACTGTGCGCTGGCAGTTTGCTAACACGGAATACACGTGGATCATCTAACCATTCAAGTTTCGCTTCCATGTTTCCCTCCTCTTTTGTATGCGCTTACAAATCATTTTTGAAAAATGGCACCTCCAACACTGTTGGAAGTGCCATTTGACTGTTATTTACCTGCTGCTGTTAGATGTGCGATAAAGCGCTTCAGTCCCTCACGACCACTGGCGTCATACTTATAGACCCCTGCATGAGTCAGCACTTCAGCAAACACCTGTCCAACGGCTTGTTGCACAATTTCATGGACATTGTCAGGCGTCACCGTATGTTCACGGGCCAACATTTCAGCCCATGGTCGGTGCCCTTCAGCGACCTGTTCGATGCCTACCTCACCAAGCAAGAATGCTTCAACATCACCGAGTTCATCCTTCAAACGCGCTGGCAAGATAGCCAACCCCATCACTTCAATCAAGCCGATATTTTCGCGCTTGATATGTTGCACGTCTGGGTGGGGATGGAAAATGCCTTCTGGGTATTCAGCCGACGTCCCATTATCACGCAAAACCAAATACATGACGTATAATCCCGGACGCTTCATTGCAATCGGTGTCACCGTATGCTGTTGTTCACCACGTTCACTCGTCGCATGAATATCCAAACGGTCATCCGAGTATCCTTGCCAAGCTTCACGAATAAATTCGCTGGCTGCTACTAGCTTCTCTTTATCGGTTGCCGTTAAACGAATGGTTGTCATCGGCCAACGGACAATATCAGCTCGAATATCCGGAAAGGCCGGCATTGGAATTTCGCATTCTGTCGGCGCCTTCATCAACGGAAAAACATGGCGTCCACCTTGAAAATGTTCTTGTGACAAAATTGATCCACCAACGATTGGCAAATCCGCATTCGAGCCCACAAAGTACATTGGATAGCGTTCAACAATCGTCAGCAAGTTTTCAAACGTTGATTGATTGATCACCATCGTCTCGCGTTCAAAGTCAACAAAAATCGCATGCTCCCCAAAGTATGCATATGGCGAATAATGCCAGCCCCATGTTTGCCCTTGCAATGATTCACGAATAAAGCGATGTGTTGCACGCGGTGCTTGTGTAATCGAGCCGGCGTACCCTTCATTCGTATAATCCAAGGCAGTTGGCGGATACGCCGCTTTTGGTGCAGCCGCAGCCGCCTTGATTTCTGCCGTCGTCTTCTCCGGCTTCGACAAATTAATCGTAATTTCCAAATCACCAAAATCAGATGTCGCTTCGTAGGCAATATTCTTTTGAATATCAGCTACTTTAACGTTTTCAACGGCCCGGCTTAAGTCATAGTAATAAGCAACTGCTTTTTCAGGGCTCTGGACATACAACTTTTCAAAATTGCTTTGTAGTCGATCAGGTGTTGGCGTCACAATGTTCAGCAAACGTGCTCGCATCACATCTAGTTGCCAGCGCTCATCGGGTGTCTTATCAGAAATATCCAGCAACAACGTCGTCAATTCACTTAGCGAGCGCTCAGTATTCCCTGTCTGTCCATCAACAATCCCATCTAGACCGAGTTCAGCCAAGACTAAGTTAGTCCGATAAACTGTTTCCATTTCTGAATAGGCCTGTAGCTTAACACCCCATGCCACGAAATCTAAGACCAATTGACTACTATGTGAATCTAACATAACGACTTCCTCTACTTAATTTCATGCGTACCAGCAACAATTTCGGCGACGAAAAATGATGGCTGGTAGCCAATTTTGTTGGTGTAGACTTCACCAACTGCTGCCGTGATTTCAGGTACACGGGCTTCTTCAACTAACGCGATGGCTGAACCACCAAATCCAGCACCAGTCATACGAGCACCTAGCACGCCAGTTTGTGCCAACGCTGCGTCGACCAATGTATCTAACTCAACACCAGTTACCTCATAATCATCACGCAACGAATTGTGCGACGCTGTTAACAATTGCCCAAACGTTTCCAAATCGTGGTCCTGCAAAGCTGCCTTTGCTTCTACCGTACGTTGGTTCTCAGTCACCGCATGACGCGCGCGACGCATAATGACCTCATTATCAGCCGTTAATGACGCTGACGCTGCCAAGAATTGGTCCGTCGTCAAATCACCCAACGTTTGGATATCAACACTTTCTTGGAGCAAAGCCAATGCTGCTTCCGTCTCCGCACGACGTTCGTTGTACTTTGAATCAACCAATTCACGTTTCTTATTAGTCGTCATGACCAACAAACGATACTCACCAAACTCGGCCGGTACCATCTCATATTCAAGCGTGTTAGTGTCCAAGAAGATGGCCTGTTCGTCTTCACCAAAGGCGACAGCAAATTGATCCATAATACCTGTTTTTAGTCCAAGATAATCATTTTCAACTGCTTGCCCCATCTTCACAATGGTCAACTTATCAATCTCATATCCCATCAAATCAGCTAGCATATTAATGAGCAACATTTCCAATGAAGCTGATGATGACAGCCCTGATGCTGTTGGCATGTCACCAACAATTGCCAAGTCAAACCCTTTTGTTACGGGGTAGCCAAACTTGGCCATTTCAGTAATCACACCGCGCAAGTACTTAATCCATGTATCATATTGACGCAATGCGATATCATCCAATGCAATCAATTGAATCCCAGCCTCTGGGAAGTTCGCTGAATAGGTGCGAATCTCTTGATCATCACGTGGTGCAATCGCGCCATACGTCCCAACACTAATTGCAGCTGGAAAAACATGACCACCATTATAATCGGTGTGTTCACCAATCAAATTCACGCGACCTGGTGAAAAGTACAACTTCGCCGGCTCATAGCCAAAACGCTTCTCGAATGATTGTGCTAACTCATGATTTAATTCATAAACCATTTTAATTCTCCTTCAAACGTGCTTCCAATTCCGCCACAATCTCAGCGTGACGTACTTCAGTCAACGTCACCTTACGCCAGTAAATCAAAACTGACACGATGATCAAGACCATTGGACCATAGAACATAAACATCTTAAACATACTTAGGCCATGTGCAGTGATATCTGATGGCTTAGCGCTACCAGTCATCCCGGCTACAACCGCAGCGAATCCGACAACACCGTTAGCGAACGCACCTGCCAACTTATCCAACAATGGTCGAATTGCCAATGTCACTGATTCGTGACGAGTGCCAAGCTTCCATTGACCATATTCCACTGAGTCGGTAATGGTCATCAACACAACCAAGAACATGATTGGGTATGGCATAAAGAACATCGTGACAGCCGTCAAAACCAACGCCAAATTGTTACCTGCGACCATAAACAACAAGTAACCAGCTAACATCACAACCGCTCCACTAAAGAAAATAGTGCGACGAGCCAAAAACTTCGTTAACGTTGGGAAGATGGCAACTGAAATCATCCCTTCAATTGCTGTGAAAATACCAACCAAGTAAAACTCATTGTCAGCACCCATAACGTACTTGAAATAGTACAACAATAGTGAGTTTGTGACAACATACGCAAGCGCGAACATAATGTAAGAAACGGCTTGCCACATCAATTGATCGTTCTTTGCAACAACCTTAAAGACTTCAAGTACACCAACTTTTTCCGTATTTTGACGGACGACATTGTCCTCTTCTTTAGTGCCGGCTGCAGTTAGCAAAGCACCAAGGTAAGCGATGACCGCAATCACAATGGCGAACCAGAACCAACCAGTCTTTGTTTCAGTATGTGCCCTGGCAAAGGCCATTGAGAAGAACATAACCAATGGCACAACCACGATTTGTACACCTTGTTGACCTAGCGTTGACCCAAAGCGGGCTACCGTTCCAAACTTCTCACGCGTACTACTATTCAATGACAAAGCTGGCAACATTGACCAGAAAGCAATGTCCTTAAATGAGTAAAACGCATCCAACGTAACAAACACAATCCCAAACAATACCAAGTAAAGGAATGGGTGTGATGTTGCTAAGCCCCCAAAGTCAGTAAAAATAACCACCAGCAAGAATGAACTAATAAATCCTGCGATAATCAGCCATGGCTTAAACTTTCCCCATCGTGTCCGTGTGTTATCAACAATTCCCCCAATAATTGGATCAAACACAATTTCAATCAAACGAATGGCGACAATCATTGTTGTCACCCAACCAATCATTTGATTATTAAACGCTTTATCTGGCGTATCAAATAATTGACCCGTCACAAAAATCATAAAATACGTACTAAGCGTTGCATAGAACGCATCGTGTCCAAACGCACCTGCCGCATAAGACAGATACTGCTTCACATTTTTCATACTTATATCCCCCGATATTTGGTTTCATAATTAACCTACTCACTTATAATAAAGCGCTTTCATTAGCTAAAAAGGCACTTTTATAACCAAATATCATGATTTATTGAAACCGTGTGAATTGTCGCACAAAAAAACCAGCAGAAAACTGCTGGTTCACTATTTCATGTTTGCCATTGGCGATAATTTAACGGACTAACACCGGTTTGCTTTTTAAAAACTTTACCGAAATACGTGGGGTCTTGATAACCACTTAGATTAGCGACCGCTTCGACACGTAAATGACGCTGAGAAATCAGCAATTTTTTCGCATTACTAATTCTGATTTGCGTCAAATACTCATTCGGTGTTTGTTGGACGAGACGTTTGAATACACGATTCAAATACTGCGTTGAAACCGATAAGTCTTCCGCCACCTCTGCAATCGACATATTTTCAGCAAAATGATTCTGCATATATGTGATAGCCGGTCCGACATAATGTTGATAGTCTGGTTGGTGTTGATCGATGGTTTGTTTTTGTTGACGCGTTAAGCCCAACAAAAGTCGATAAGCCGTCGTTGATACAGCCAAATCATCTACCGGATCAGTTGCTAATTGTTGCATTAACTGCTCGTGCAATGCGGCATATAATTTGGCTTCTGTTGCTTCAACTAAAACAAACTCGCTATTCACCATTTGCTTCAGTAAGTCATCCACTAGTTGCCCCTGGAATGTCGCAAAACGTACTTGCCATGGCCGTTTACCCAAAGGTTCATACCGATGTGGCACACCCGGTGCAATCAAAATCCCCATCCCTGGCGATAATTCATAGCGTTTATCTCGTACCCAAAAAGCCCCCATTCCTGATTGCGTTTGTAACCAATGAAAATGTGGGAAGCCTTGGTGACGAATGATAACCCCCTGATTCCACTCAGCCCCAAGATGTTCGGCCATTACCGGCAAACTCAAATCTGCAATGTTATAAAAAGTACGCATAATAACCCCCATACTTACTATAACAAATCGAAATCGAGTTGACTTAGCTATTTTGGCAATTTGCCCCATAACGCAAAAAAGAAGCAGCCACATAATTGTAGCTGCTTCGATACTATCTTAAATTAGAAGTTGTACTTCGTGTCTTCGTCGTTAACCTTAACAACTTGTGACTTAAGTCCTTCTTCTTCAAGGAACTTACGGAATGGCACAAGTTCTTGTGCGTCATAACGCTCCTTGAAAGTCTTAATTTCTTCTTCAGATGCTAGGGCTGGATCAAGCTTCAATCCTTCAACAGGAATTGGACGCTCCTTCGTAATCTTAGCATCAACCACAACAACACGGCCTTGCTTGTAGTAGTCAACGGCTTCTTGCATCACCTTATCGATGTCTGCAATGCTGTTAACCGTCAAACCAACGGCACCTTGTGCTTCGGCAATCTTGGCGTAGTCAACGTCACCAAAGTCAACGATTTCATCGTTACGGTAAGTGTTCGTATCCTCATACTTA
>SKDY01000480.1_pt1 | contig 32452 bp, 29 predicted proteins | sample 4826591 | NCBI WGS metagenome assembly SKDY01 (sample SAMN11008823, study PRJNA524170) | human gut metagenome | biome: Human fecal sample; material: Feces; isolation source: fecal sample from pouch patient p10, p22 | host: Homo sapiens | place: Israel: Tel-Aviv | collected 2016-06-15 | reverse complement strand
CCTGTGTAGTACGCCGTCTGCGTTTCTCCGGTCCTAAGACATCAATCATCTGCTCTCCAATGACTAGTCTAAAAACTAGTATTAAGACTATCACTTATTTAAGTGATATTGGTTGTCTGGAGATTCAAGGGGCCAGTCTACTACCTGAAGCACTATATCTCACGCGAAGTTTATATATTGCTACGAAATCAAAACGGGCAGGTTAACAACATCCCGATAACGTCTTGACTCTTAGAATGGCGTCCTAGGAAGTCAGTATACAGGACTGAAATATCAACAACATCTTTGGCGTTACAGGATAAAGCAAAGTGTCAGTCGACGGGGAAACTGCTAGGATAACAGTCCCATGGAGCGCTTCTTCCGCAGTCTGAAAACAGAATGGGTGCCGACTGATGGTTACGTAGGCAAGGACCAAACCAGGCAACAAATCAGCGTTTATATCCTGAATTATTACAATAGTGTTAGGTCTCACCATTCCAAGTGTCAACTCCACGATTTTTGACCGTTACCGTCTTATATCACTGGCGCTGACACCAACGGTGGGTTGAAGCCTGAAGAATCAGAGAACAGATACCGTTCTTTCTGTAAAACCGTGACCAATATTACTTGGCCACTACAATAACCCTTTATTATACAAATGGTTGTGTATTGTATCTTAATCTACCCTCACCGTTTCCCCATTCCCAACGCAGATAGCGCATGTCCGGAATAGATATAGACCTCTATGGCCCTCTTCTGATTTAATCGACTGATATATCGGTAATAATATCGTTTTACAAAATGTCAGGGAATATGTTGATACACCAGTCGATGATAGCCATCCCTTAGAAAGGTAGTCAGGCGGAACCTTCTGTAGTCAAAACAACAAGAACATAGGCAGGATAGCAGCAAATTTGTCCCTGGTTTGATGGAAGACTGGATGCGGAAAATAATCCCCTAGCTTACATCAACACATAATAAATTGATTTATATGATAAAAATTATAAAACATGGCTAAAGTTAACATTTTTTGTGACATGCTCCACAATTAATAACGATGGTGGTTTTTAAAACACTGGTTTAGGTTCATATTGTAGATAATGAAAGAGAATGAAAAATGATGAAATGTTTTAACAGCGTTCAATGGAGAGCTCATGAAAAGCGCGATTGAACGTCGCATGGAAATCGCGAATCTGGTCGGAGTGAGAGGTAAGGTCAGTGTTGGAGATCTTGCCGAATATTTTGGCGTATCCGGAGCGACTATCCGTACTGACTTGCGTTTCCTAGAGTCAATGGGGCACATTGTCCGCTCTAACGGTTATGTCATTTTAAACAAAGGAGTCATTGCCAACTTTTCAGCAGAACCCCGGAGTCGTAAAGAAACGGTAGTGGTAGGGCATGAACAGGATTTTGCCATATCATCAGAAAAGAGCAATAAAACCCTATTTTATTCAAATGGCAACGGATGGGAGCAGAAGCTGACGGAAATAATCGGCAGCCTGGAACAATCATTGTTTATTGGTGCCGGAGCGTTAACCCGACATTGGGCACAAACTCAAAAATGGAATTCAGGACTAATACTGACAAATGATATCCAGTTAGTAACCTCCAGGTTATTCCCTGCGTCTAAAATGACGGTGATTATGCCCGGAGGCATAGTAAACAGTGAGCAGATGATGTTTGAGGGAGGCAAAACAGAAGAGAATTTAAAAGAATACCGGGTAGAGAATGCAATTCTGGAGGTTGATAACTTTGTTCCCGAAGAAGGTTTTTTTGCTGCTCATGAAACTGATGTAAGATTCTTAAGAACATTACGTACTATTGCGAAAAAACTTGTACTTATTGTACGGAAGGAGAATACCTCACAAATCGCCAATTTCTGGATTGGCGATGCAGACTTCGCCGAACACTTTATTTACGTTTCAGAAATTAAGACTCCCTGATGTCCAAGTAAATACAGTATGGAGTAATATGAATTATTTCATACTGTAGTTTTAGTTGTAGCTTTATCATTTAAATCATCATTGATGGTTCGTTATCTTTCGGAGAAAATTTAAGTAATGGCTAATATTGTTCTGGTTAGAATTGATGAACGTCTTTTACATGGACAAATTCGAATCACATGGGGGAAATATTCTGGTGCAAATACCATTATTGTCGCTAATGATGAAATAGCTGCCAACCCTGTATTACAGGCTCCCTTTAAAGGCGCTGCTGGCGGCGAATATGTCGTACTTTTCAGAACAATTGAGCATTTGATTGGTAGTATCAATAAAGCGGATGAACGCAGACGCATACTTATTCTGTGTAAAACGCCAGAAGATGTCGCCAGACTTGTTGAGGGAGGAGTCAGTTTTAATGAAGTCAACGTCGGTAATATGCATCATAATTCCGAACGGAAACAAATTGACAAAAATGTTTCCGTTAGTCCGGTGGATATTCAGGCCTTTAAACGCATTCAACTAAAAGGCATTAAATCGATAATACAGCATATGCCAGAAAGCTCGCGGAAAGATGTTTTCGACTGTATCTGATTAAATTTAGGAGTCATCATGTATGAGGCTTTTTTGGTCGCCTTATGGGCTGCCCTGTGCGGAATAGATAAGTATGATGTTGCATTAAACTTTCATCGACCTTTAATTACAGGCCCTGTCATTGGATTTATTCTGGGCGATGTCCAGACAGGATTGATTGCGGGAGCTGCAATGGAATTAGCCTGGTTAGGGTTGGTGCCAAACGCCGGTTCACAACCACCAGACGTTACCATCGGAGCGATTGTCGGAACAGCTTTTGCTATCAAATTGGGTATTACACCTGAAGCATCGATTGGTATGGCGATCCCGTTCGCTATGGCAATGCAAGCACTTGTAATTTTCTTGTTCACATCATTTTCACCAGTGATGCAAAAATGTGATCGCTATGCCGAGCAGGGAAATGCTTCTGGTATTGATCGTATGCTTTATTTTGGGTTGGCAAGCAGAGCAATGTTATATGGAGTTGTAGCTTTTTTAGCAGTTTACTACGGAACCCAGGCAGCCGATTTTATTATCAGATATTTACCAGAAAAAGTTATTGATGGAATGGCCATCGCAGGAAAAATGATGCCTGCCGTGGGTTTCGCCATGTTGTTACGTACGATGTTTAATGTCAAATTACTGCCACATTTTTTCATCGGTTTCATTTTAACAACGTATTTTAAATTACCTATTATTGCTGTCGCGATAGCATTTCTTTGCGTGGCCATCCTTGATTATTTCCAGTCAGGAAGTGCTACCGAAAAAAAACAGGAAGGTATATTAGAGGATATTCATGATGATCTCTAAAGCAACCATAGACACAGATACCAATGAAAAACTGACTGTCTCACCTGATACCGAGTATCAAGATAAAGAAATCAGTTCTACTATCACAAAAAGGGACCTGTGGATAGTTGGTTTCCGTGGTCTTTTTATGGAGGGTAATTTCAATTATGAGCGTATGCAGGCTGGTGGTTTTTGTTTTAGCATTATCCCAGCGCTGAAAAAGATTCATCGTAATCCACACGATTTTTCACTGGCGCTCAAGAATAATCTTTCATTTTATAATGCCCATCCTAAGCTTTTTACATTTCCACTTGGGTTGGCAATTGCGATGGAGGAGAATAAAGAAAAACCAGAAACAATTAATGCTATCAAAGCAGCAACAATGGGGCCGACAGGAGGAATCGGTGATGCCATTGACCATATGACCATGATGCCTTTGACATTAGGTGTTGGCGCAGCGATATCGCTGCAAGGTAGTATTGCCGGGCCGTTTGTATTTTTTATTCTGTACCAGCTCTATCACTTTTTTGTTTATTTCTGGCTGCTCTTTTTTGGCTATAAATCCGGCGTTGCGGCTCTCGGAAAATTATCCGAACAGGCAGATAAGCTGGGACGAGCTGCCAATATTATTGGCTTAGGAGTCTTGGGTTCTATGACTGCCGCCTTTGTTAAAGTATCGACGCCATTAGTGGTCACAGCGGGCGCTGCTCATGTGAATGTTCAAACCGATCTTCTGGACAGGATATTGCCAAATGCGCTACCACTGGCTCTAGTCTGGTTTATGTTCTGGTTAGTACAAAAAGGTAAATCGCCTAGCGCTTTGATATTTGGTACGTTAGCTCTTGGAGTCGTGGGACATGTTATTGGTATTTTCTAAGGTAAAAATATGATTGGGATAATTGTTATAGGCCATATAAATTTTGCCTCAGGGTTGCGTTCTGCCGTTGAAGCTATTGCCGGGGAGCAACCTTATATCGAGTATATAGATTTTATTCCTGGCATGAGTACAGAACAACTGGAAATACATATCCGACAGGCGGTCAAAAAATGTCAGACAGGGGAAGGCATCCTGGTATTCACTGATGTTGCCGGAGGCTCTCCTTGCAACCGAGCGACAGCGGTTATGACTGATTATTCTGATATACGAGTGATTACTGGCAGTAATTTACCCATGATTGCCAATGCCTGTCTTGAACGTGATGGCACAAATCTTAATGAGCTTACATCACTCATTCTAGAACTGGGGCATCATTCCATTGGGCTGATTGATATCAACAGCCTTGAGACAGACGATAAGCCAAATGACATGAATGATGGCCTCTGAGTGAATGACAATCTCTAGGAACTATTTTAATTATTAATATTTCGCCACACAAAATCTGGCATCTACAAATAGGTTATTTTATGCAGCATCAATCAATTACGCAATTAATGCGTAAGGTCTATCTCTGGCAAAAAGAACACCAGGTTCGCTGGGTAATCAGGAGTCAGGGACAACGCCGATATTTAAAATCAACCGACTGGGAACGCGGTGTTTTCTGGAGTGGCGTTGCCGCAGCATGGCGAGAAACGCAGGATGAAGTGTATTTAAATGGGCTTGCGGAATATACCCTTAATACCGGTTTTCGGGCAGGGCCACTGCTGAATTTTGCTGACGATCAAGTCTGTCTTCAAAGCTATCTGGAGGTCTATCAAACATTAGGTTGTGATGACGCTCTTCAGTATGCACAAAAGGCGCTTGAACCGATGCTGACAAGCGAGAAAAGAGGCAGAGAAATCTGGTGGTGGGCCGATGCATTATTTATGGCAGCACCAACATTAGCCGCATTCGGCGCTAATTCTCAGCAACCCGCTTATTGGGAACAGATGGATCGCTTCTGGTGGGATGCCGTGGATTTTCTTCACGACCCAGAAACGGGACTTTACTATCGTGACAAGCGATATATGCCTTTACCAGAGGGCGAAGACGTCCGTGAACAGAACGGGCAGAAAGTATTCTGGGCGAGGGGCATCGGCTGGGTCCTGGCGGCAATACCACGGCTCCTGGCCTGGTTACCCCAGAACTTCCCTTCCCGCGAACGCTATCTGGCGCAATATCTACTGCTAGCTGAACAGGTCGTGAAATACCAGTCTGCGGATGGCTTATGGCGTACTAGCTTACTTGATCCTGAACATTTTCCTGAGCCTGAAAGCAGCGCCAGTGCGTTGTTCTGCTATGCGCTGGCATGGGGAATTAATCATGGCGTGCTGGATGATAAATACCGTCCTGTCGTGCTACGGGCCTGGCAGGGACTGACAGAATGTGTCGACGAAAAGGGGAAGTTAGGATGGGTACAACTTCCGGCTTATAACCCCCGAAGAGTGGACGCCAGCCATAACATTGATTATGGCGCAGGTGTCTTTTTGCTTGCCGGGACTGAAATGTTGAATCTGATTTAAACCTGTCCGGGAATATGAGGAGTGATGAGAGAAATGATATCACCGACACAACGCCCCTGGTTGCCCCATGAACATCCCGGATGGAAGGATTATACCCTTTTGTTCCTGCAAAAATTAAAGCGTGAAGTGTTATTACGTAAACCCTTTATTTCACATAACAGTGAAATAGCTGAGTTGTTTGCGAAAAACCACCTTTCGTTTAAGGAAAAATGCGAACAGATGGCCGTGTATTTTATTGATTCATTTTTCTATTACTCCCGTTTTCAGTTTTGCCGGGCATATTTACCCGGCTGGCCCAGTGAGCAAGGTTCCGAGTCCGATGCGATTGAAGCAACGGCCCGAACCTTACCGCTGATGGCCGCCTGGATCCATTATCAAATGACAAATCAAGGTAAGTTAGACAGCTATGGAAAATGTGTCCGTCAGGCTCTAAAACAAGCTTTTATTTGTGGAACCAATCCTGAACATCCAGGATATTGGGGAAAAATCAAAGATTATGATCAGCGTATTTGTGAATGCTGCGATATTGCTCTGGCGTTATGGCTGGTACGCAATACCGTCTGGAAAAGCTATAGCGCATCTGAGCAAGAACGTATTCTTTGCTGGCTTCAAGGGGTAAATAACTGTAAAACCGTTGATAACAACTGGCATTTATTTATTGTGTTAACCCAGCAGGTCGTACTGGCGCTTTCCGGTAAAGGAGAAAACAGCGAGCAGCGCTATGCACGGGTAAAAGAGTTCTACGTCGGTGAGGGCTGGTTCCGTGATGGGGCGAATGGAAACTTCGATTACTATAATTCGTGGGCATTTCACTATCTTTTATTTTGGATCGATCGTATAAACCCTGATTTTGATCATCAATTTATTACACAAAGTTGCGCCGAATTTGCCAAAACATTTCGCTATTTCTTTACACCATGCGGATTTCCTTTTTTTGGGAGAAGTATTAGTTATCGCCTTGCAGCACCTGTAGCGCTCATGGCGAATGCCATTCAATCGGGTCGGGCTGATGGGCAATTAAAGCGGATCATTTCTACACTAACCCATTTCTTCATACTACATGGCGCGGTACAACATGGCGTCATCACCCAGGGATTGTTTCAAGCCGATCGTCGGTTGATGGATGGCTACAGCGGTAGTGGCAGCAGTTTATGGTCACTGCGGACATTAATATTGATGCTTTATTCTGGAACAGAATGTGGCTTGTGGGATACTGATGAAGCACCTCTGGAAATTGAAACTGCATCATTTGATTTTACTATCGACGCCATTTCAGCTCGCGTCACAGGAATTAAAGAAACGCAAGAGGTCATTGTAACATTTGCTCATGATCAGTATCCTGATGTTCCTTTCAAGGATGGCAAATTAATAATGCAAGGATGGTGGCCAATTGTTCTTGAAAGTGTCTCCGGGCGCTCAACACGTCCTAAAAATAACTTATTACGTAAGGGGGTTACGACTTTTAGTTCCCGATTAAATTTATACCTCTGAGAATATAACGACATAAATAAATCTAATATTAATAAAGGTGGCTTATGAAAAACTATCAACAGCCCTGTATTCTGTTTTTAACAGCATTAATGATGATAAGTGCGTTTCCCGCGTTTGCCGGGGGATATATCCAATTCGGTAGTGAGTACGAATACTATCCACAAAAAGAAAACATTGCCTATCATCGACTGACGTCTTACAACCCGTATATTCGCTTCAGTTATCGACCGCAAGACTCTGACTGGACGTACTCCGGCCGTATTCTTTTAAAAGAGTATCCATATAAGAATGATTATAATAATAAAGTAAGCACCTCTCAATCTGGGTTGTATGAACTATACGCCACTAACTATATTAAAAGTGGTAATTTTATCTTCAGACCGGGGATTGGTTTTCGGATCATTCCTTATGATAAAGCGAACTACTATGGTGAGCGATATGAGCGACAACTCAGAATACTGCCTCAATTCGATTATCTGCTGACGCAGGACTCCCGCTTTTACCTGAATGGATTCTTTTATATCGCCGACTCAAAAGGAAGCCGTAAGAACGACAGAACTACCGACCCTTATAACAATGGCGAATGTAAAGCCAGTGATGCCAATGCCTTTGGTTTTTGTTCTAAAAAATACAGTGACTGGGGATATGAGTTCGACGCAGGAGTCCGCCATAACATTAACAGCACGAATAGTGTAGCATTGGGGGTTCATACGGAGTTTGATGACGTTACGAATAACTATGATGATCAGCTAATTCAGGGAACACTGGATTACCAATATCGTACAGGAAAATTAACGTTAGGGCCATATGTCCGTATTGCTCTTGATCGCAGTATTAAACTGAAATCAGAAAAGAACCCTGCTTCAAATATTACTTTAAAACAACCTTATAACCGCTATGGCTTACGCGCAAATTATTCCTTTAACGGACGTTGGTCTATGGGTGCCGAAACCTATTATCAGGAAGAGAAAATGCAGGATCAGTCTGGCAACGATATGCAGTCGCGGCAGAAATGGTTTTATAAGCTGAACGTTCAGTATAATTTCTGATTATAGAGGGTGACATCAATGAAAAAGACAAATTTAGCATTTTCGCTATTGTGCTTAAGTATGGGCAGCGTACATGCACAGATCGCTACCGAAAATGTAAATCTGCCAGTAGTAAAATCAACTACCACAACGTCAACCCAGCAACAGCATATTATTGAGCGTATGCGTGATACCTGGCGGCAGAATTTTGTGCCTTCAGGCCCAGCGGCGCCAGAATTATCAGCAGAGTATGTGGCAAGTTTAAACAAAACGGCCAATAAACTCTGGAAAGGAATAGATAAAAATACCCCCGCAGGCCAGTTATGGGCAGATACCGTACTGGATAGTGAAAGCACATCAGGACGCCTGAAACTGGGCACTACTCTTTATACGGTATACCAACGCCTGTTCACCCTGGCAAAAGCCTGGGCTACGCCGGGGACAGATCTTTATAAAAATGCTCAGTTGTATACTGTACTTAAATCAGCGCTGATCAATCTGAACCAAGACTATTATAACGATCAGACCCCAGAATGGGGAAACTGGTGGAACTGGGAGTTAGGCATTTCACGCAGTGTTAACAATACTCTGGTGATACTTTATGATGATCTCCCTTCCACGCTGATTGATAAATATAATCTCGCGACCCGACATTTTGTTCGCGACCCTCGTTATTTAGCTGAAGGAAGCGGAGCCCCCTACTCCACCACAAAAAATGCCTTTACGTCGACTGGCGGAAACCGCATTGACAGCGCAATGGTCGTTTTTGTTCGGGGTCTCCTGGCTAACGATCCTGGAGAAATTAGCGCTGCAGTAACTTCAGTACCTGAAGTGCTTAACACCGTTCAGTCCGGAGATGGTTTCTACAAAGACGGATCGTTTATCCAGCATAAAGATTTACCTTATAGCGGAACCTATGGCCAGGTTTTGCTGAATGGTCTGGGATTAATTAAAAACAGCGTCGCAGGTACACCATGGGATTTCTCAGTTGAAGATAATCGCCGTATTTATGACGTGATCAGACAAGCTTTTTTACCTTTACTTCATGAGGGAAAAATGCCCGATGCCGTCAATGGGCGCAGTATTTCACGTAAAAATGGGCAGGATCAGGATGTTGGCGCATCAGTTATGAATGCCATTGCATTGTTTGTTAATGGTGCGCCACCAGAAGAAAAGCACCACATTGAACAGGTATTAAAAGCCCAGCTAAATTCAAAAACAACGGAATATTATCACACTCACTTGCCAGAAAACTTAACCTCCTGGCAGGTTATTACGCGTATTCAACAGGATAGCCATTTGCCACCGGCCCCCCGAACAGCGGGCGGTAAACTGTATGCAGATATGGATCGTCTGATTTATCAGGGTACAAACTATCTGGCTGTTGTAGCGATGCATTCCAATCGTACTGGTAGCTACGAATGTATTAATAACGAGAATCTAAAAGGGCAGAGAACATCTGATGGGATGACCTGGCTGTATTTGCCCAATGACGATCAATATCGTGATTACTGGCCTGTGGTCGACAGTCGGTTTTTACCAGGCACCACCTCTGCTGGCGAGCAGGGTTGGTGTGATGAGCAATACCGTGTGACTCAGTTAGGTCGGGCAAATATCGCCTGGGCGGGTGGCAATACTCTGAATAAATGGGCAAGCGCGAGTATGCATTTAAAAGTGCTGACTTATTCACTCAGGGCGAAAAAATCCTGGTTCATGGCACCGCATGAAATGATCATGCTTGGGAGCCAGATATCCAGTAGTAGCCCGGCGGTAACGACCATTGCTAATCAGAAAATCAGTGGCTCGGCAAAAGTGCTTGTTGATGGCATCGTCTTGCAGCCCGGAGAAGAGAGAAAAGCAACCCAATCTGTTGTTTTAAACGATAAAGGTAATAACATTATCTGGAAGCCATTAGCTGGCTCAAGCGCACAAGTTAGTGTGAAACAACGTCAGGGTAACTGGGCCGATATCGGCACCTCATCCGGTAAAGTTTCGGCACAATTTTTAACCATTATCCAGCCTCATAGCACAGAATCAGATAATCATTATGCCTGGGTTGTCTTCCCCTCGGGGTCCGCATCCCCTTCCGTAAATGCTGACATAACGCTCCTTGCGAATGATGCAAAAGTCCAGGCTGTGTCGCTACCAGGTCAGCAGGTTATTTATGCTAATTTCTGGCGTTCTGCAACTGTGGGAGGCATTCATGCATTGACGCCAATGTCCCTGATTATGACGCCAACAACACAAGGTTATCAGATAGCAGTATCTTCACCACGTCGTGATAGTCGGGTGTCATTCCAACTGCCCGATAATGCAATCCCATTCCATATTTCCAGTGACCCTGATAAGCGCGTATCTCTTAACGGGGACATCGTCAGCGTGAATATGACCAATCTACGCGGCAGTAGTTATTCTTTTGAATTATCTAAAAATAAATAGGATGCAGCCATGGATAAAATAATTTTCTGTCATCGCTCTGCTGGATATGGTTCTTCCCTGCTATTGGCGGTGTTTTCATTATCTTTTATTTCCAGCTCAGTGAATGCGGCTATTTCTTCTGATTGTTCGGGATCATCTTATTGCACTAATAAAACAATAGATGCCAATACTGCTGGATATATCGATAAATCTCCTGTTTATTTTTTAGGGAATACAGATCTTACTGTTTCTGCCAGCCAGGCCTTTAATAATAACAAAGGTACCTATGAGTTCAGAGAGAATACGCATGTAAAAGTCAACGCCGAGTCAGGATTAAATGGCGGTACATACACGCTAAGAGGCGGAAGTACACCAGGGAAAGTTGAAATCGATATCAATGCCAGTTCTGGTATAAACAATGCCAAGTTAACTGCTCTCGCTGGTAGTAATGGCGTAGTCAATGCCAATACTGAAAAAGCAATTAATGGCGGTAGTCAGATATTCAATGCTGGAACAACACTAAACATCAATGCAGCCGATGGCGTATTTAACAGCACGGGACTGACATTCACAGATGCGACACTTAATTTAAACGCATCCGATGCCTTTAGTAAAAATACGATGTCCTCTGGTAAAGTTGGCAGTGTTAAAGGAACGTCAACGGTTAATATCAATGCCACGGGGGGAATGTCTGGTGGGCAGTTAAACATTCAGGATTCCAGCGAGGTCAATGTGACTGGAAACGGTAGTGTCACTGGAGGCACGTTACTGTTCACTGGGAGTTCAGTATTAAATGCGGATACCGCTAATGCTATCGCGGGAGAAACGAATAATACGAATAAACAGATATTTCAATCTGGTACGACAATGAATGTGAATGCAGCCACGGCACTCAGTGGTGGCAATCAAACATTTAACGATGCAACATTAAATGTCAATGCCAGTCAAGGTATAAGTGGTGGATATCAGATCCTGGCAAAAAGCTCAGTCCTGAATACAGAAGCAGATCAGGCTATTATTGGAGGACAAATAAAATTACAGGATAATGCAGTATTTAATGCTAACGGTAAATCAACAATTACCGGGGGGATACAAAATTTTAACGATAATAGTATATTAAATGCCAATGGCGAAGATACCCTGTCTGGAGGCAGACAGAATTTTAGTGGAAACAGCATCCTGAATGGCAACAGTAAAGGGGCGATTTCCGGTAACAGCAAACAAATATTTAGTAACAATGCTATATTTAACGCCAATATCAGCCAGGCAGTTACTGGTGGCACATCTACTACATTTAAAGACGATGCTGTCATGAACATTTCAGCACAGCATGGTGTGGATGGCGGAAATTTATTATTTGATGGTAATTCGACATTAAACATTAATACTGCAGATGCCATTAATGGTGGCGAGCAGCGTTTTAAAGGGAATTCACTGATAAATCTGAATCATGAAAACTCGTTATATAATACAACATTGAAACTAGAAGGAAATGCCAGTGTCAATATAAACGCGGATAATGCTTTGAATTATACTGACCATATCGTTTTTTCAAAAACGTATGACACTACAACAGGCAGTATACTGGATGTTAACGGACACTCCCTAACCATTGGTAGTATCAGTGGTAATGATACCAATGCGGTAATCAAAAATAGTAGTGCTCAGGATGCCATTCTGACTACCGGTTTGTATGATTATGGTGTGTTTGCCGGGCAAAGTTACCAATATGATTCTTTTCTACAGCGTGGCGCGATGCGTGCAGATGCTGTCGTCAGCAGCGCATTGGGAGATATTACCCGTCAGGCTGGACTGGCGCTAATACCACAGTTTGCTGACAGACTCGTTCCGGAACCCAGTGGAATGGCCCAAAATGGCCAAGGGATTTGGGTACGTACCCTTTACGGACAACAGGAAAATCAAGGTGACGGAGCCACAAATGCGGCATGGAATGGCCACGTAAAAGGTATCCAAATTGGGGCTGATTTATGGCCTGCTGATGAAGACAGCAGTCATAAACTGGGTGTTTATGTGGGTTATCTCGACAGTAATGCTAATGTATCGGGCAAAACCATTTACACCTCGAATGCCCAGCTTGGAAGCTACCAGCTCAATACTTACGCTACAGGTTTATACTGGCGTTATACAGCAACCCAGGGCTGGTACACAAACACCACTTTACAACTAGCCCGGTATTCTGGACAGGTAGAATCGAATAACAGTACACGTAAACCTGATATTCATGGTCGTGGGCAGATTCTGGCTTTTGAAGCGGGCTATCCGCGAGTACTAAATGAGGCGCTGACACTGGTGCCACGAATTTCTGTATCCTGGCAGAAAGTTAAATTAGATGACTATCGTTATGATGATTTAAACGTTAATAACGATCTGGATAATCAGTTAACCGCCTCCGCTGGAGCTCGTTTGTACTGGAATACTATGACGATATCCGGGGTCCAGTGGTCCCCCTTCCTTGATGCAGAGCTGAATAATCAACTGACCGCCAGAGACAGAAATAATGTTACCGTAGGCAGTACGGGATACCAGGATTCATTACTTACATCCTATAATGGTTCTGCTGCAAAAATAAGCGGCGGCGTGACCGTAAAGCTGAATGATTATACAAATTATTATATCAAGGTTGATTATCAAAACGGTCTTAGTGAACGATCCGAAAAGACCTGGCAGGGAACAACAGGGGTCAGTTTATACTGGTAACTATTGGCCATTATTAAATAATTTAAGGAGTGGCGATGAAATATATCATGCTGTTTCTCATGGTAATAATGCTAAATGCATGTGAATCAGCTCAAAATTTTAAACGTCCAGAATTATCTCAACAAAACTGTGATACATGTAACATTGATGATGCTGACAGCCCAATCTTTGATGATTAATACGCAAAATCCATGTTAACACTTACCTTTCGGAGCACCTTCATCAACGTGCTCCGCAAATAAATATCCTCCGGCTATGCCGGAGGTTTTTCAAATGCGCCTATAAGGCTCTCTTACCAGCCACGCCCTAACAGGCGCACACGATCTGACATTTGCATCCAACTTCGTTACTTACGGCCCGTAAACGGGCTGTCCGGATAGGGAATCGATAACTGCTCTCCCATTTTATCCTCTTCAAGCTAGTACTTTATGTAATCCTGTATTTTCGCCGTGTTATTACCCACCGTACCGACGTAGTACCCTCTGCACCAGAACTCCCTGTTCCTGTATTTGAATTTCAAATCCCCAAACTGCTCGTAAAGCATCAGACTGAACCGCCCCGGGTTTCCTGGAGAGTGTTTTATCTGTGAACTCAGGCTGCCAGATCATCGTTTCCGATGGAAGCATAATAAGCTTTTTCTGCTTCTGCCGGTGGGATATGGCCCAGCCTTTCCAGCAATCGTCGATTGTTATACCAGTCCACCCACGTGAGTGTGGCCAGCTCCACTTCTGTCCGGTTTTTCCAGCTCTTACGGTGTATTACCTCCGCTTTGTAAAGGCCATTGATGCTCTCCGCCATCGCGTTGTCATACGAGTCACCAGTACTTCCTGTTGATGCCAGTAATCCGGCTTCCTTAAGCCGCTGTGTGTAGGCCAGCGATACATACTGAGAACCTTTATCACTGTGATGGACTGTGCCGGACGGTCGACGGGCCCATAACGCCTGCTCCAGAGCATCCAGCACGAATGTCGTTTCCATAGACGATGAGACCCGCCACCCCACGATGTATCCGGCAAACACATCAATGATGAACGCCACATAGACGACCCCCTGCCATGTGCTGAGTAGAGTAAGAGGCAGGGCGTAGTCGGACTATTTCCCTGCCTCTCCTCCCCGAACCGGACGTGCACCTTTCAGCGCATCCGGCTCTCCATTTAAATGCTGGCGAACGCCATTGCCACTTCTGTAAAGCGCGATGTATACGTGTTTCTGGTCTCCGTCCTCAGATAGGGATTACCTTCGGGTAGCCGCCAGCGGAACAGCTTCTTGCCTTGCCCCACCAACCAGTACAGTATTTCGCCGCTGAGCTTGCCGTGATTGGTTTTACCAAATAAAACCCACGTTTTGCTCTGACCCGGTTTCGGTGATTTACACCACCACCTCATCAGGGAAGCGATACCTGTACGGTATTTGCGGGCCAGCCAGTGAGCCAGCTTCCAGAACACGACACGGTCGATATAACTGAAGACTTTGGCCTTAAAATCAACGAACTGATAGAACATGGCCCAGCCTTTCAGTTTTCGGTTGAGTTGTTCAGCCATATCGACTTTGCTTTCACTGTAGTTGCCTGATAACAGTGCTGTCAGCGATGCGGCGAAGTTTCTGGCTTTCTCCTGCGGGATCGTTGAGACCACTCGCATCTCGCCATAACGACTGCGTTTGCGAATGATCCTGTGCCCCAGAAAGATAAAGCCGTCATTAACATGGGTGATTTTAGTCTTATCCATGTTCAGCCTGAGTTTCAGACTGCCTTCGAGCACACCCCGACACTCCTCCCTGATGGCTTCCGCCTGTGCTTTGGTGCCTTTGACGATGAGGACAAAATCATCGGCATAGCGGCAGTACGCCACCGCGGGTTTCCACTGCCAGTTTTCTCTGACCGCCGTACTTCGGCCCCGTTGGATACTGTTATTCCAGTACCACCGATCTTTTCTGGCTTTCCCGCTCAGGTAGCGCTCATGCAGGTATTGATCGAACTCATTCAGCATGATGTTCGATAATAGCGGCGATATAACACCGCCCTGTGGCACACCTTCACTGGCCGCCCGAAAGAGACCGACATCGATATGTCCCGCCTTGATGGTTTTCCACAGCAGAGTCATGAAACGTGCGTCACTGATCCTGCGGCGTACAGCCTTCATCAGCAGTCGATGATGTACGGTGTCGAAGTAACTGGACAGGTCGCCTTCAATCACCCAGCGTCCCCGGGTTTCACCACAGTCTGTGAGCTGTAATTTCACCGTGCGGATCGCGTGGTGGACACTGCGCTCAGGCCGGAAGCCATATGAGAGCGTATGAAAATCACTCTCCCATATCGGCTCCATCGCCATCAGCATGGCCCGCTGAACAATACGATCCCGCAACGCGGGGATACCCAGTGGTCGCAGTTTGCCGTTGCTTTTAGGGATGTAAACCCGTCTGGCGGGCAAGGGCTGGTAGTGGCCTGAGAGTAATTCATCCCTGAGGATTTGCAGCTCAACAGCCAGTCTGGCCTGTAGCATTGTTTTGTTCACGCCATCAACGCCGGGGGTATGGGCCCCCTTTGATGAAAGCGTGATCCGCGCCGCTTCAGCCAGCCATTCTGGTTGTGTTATCAGACGCAGCAGCCGTTGAATCCGTAGGGACGGATCGGTGGCTGCCCATGTGGCAAGCTTGCGTTGCATTTCGCTGATTATCAAAGGTCTTCACCTCGTTAGGTCAGTTAATTCACGTCGCAAACACATTCAAACTGCTTCCCTTCGCCATGTAATGGGCTTTCCCCATCGCGGACTACTACGGAAGCTCCGCCAGCCAGCGCGTCATCGGAGCCATGCCCCCTTAACATCCGTCGCTGACCTTCCCCGGTTTACCTGCCTGGACTCAGGCATACTGAGGAGGCTGCCCGTCGCACTCTTTATCCTTGCTTGCCGCAAGTTGGCAGAAGTCAGCAACGCAAGCGTGATAGACGCTGCTGCCCCGGTGTTTCGCATACATGTCAAAACACCTTCGACCGGTAGTGCTTACGTATCACTGCCAGTTCCTCCTGCACGGCCTGTCAGATCACGTAGGCCGTGGTGACGTTTTCAACCCACAGAGGCGGATTAACGGGTTCATGTTCTTCAGCCTTTCAGTACTTAACCTTGAGGATCATCTCGGCTTAGTGATCTCGCCTCAATCCCCGTTGTCAGCGGGTTACATCACCCTGCGGGCATGCCGCAGGTCACTGCCGCTCAGGTTCTCCACCGTCACACCCGGTGGGATTGTTGGGTTTCTCATCGTGAGTTACCGGTTCAATATTCCAGACAGACTCGCGGTTCATTTAAGCATCCATGCCCGCCCTGAACTCCGGGCACACCGTAAGTAAAATCAGCCACCCACAACTGGTCAGAACGTTCTGCCACAAACTGACGGTTTACGCGGTCGCCTGCGGCAACGGCTTTCCGGCTGACGGTAGTGCGGACCTTTTTACCCCGGAGAACACCGGCAAGTCCCATAACCGCCATGAGGCGCGCCACTGTACATCTGGCTACCCTGATTCCTTCCCGTAACAACTGACGCCAGACTTTACGCACACCGTATACCTGATGATTCCCATCGTATACGCGCAGTATCTCTTTCTTCAGCCAGTCATCGCGCTGCGCACGGGCACTGCGTTTATCAGGATGATGTCGCTGTTGCTGACAGTGGTAATACGTTGACGGGGCAATATGTAGTTCACTGCATACCGGTCCGACCCCGTACAGCTTACGCAGCTTATCCAGCAGTGGCATCACTTTTTCCAGAGGCGGTCGAACTCCGCCTTCGCAAAATAAGCGGAAGCCTGGCGAAGGATATCGTTACTGCGGCGCAGTTCACGATTTTCACGTTCCAGCTCTTTCAGACGCTGACGTTCAGCGGTGGTGAGCCCGCCATCACCGCCTCCGGTATCCCGCTCATGCTGGCGTACCCAGACACGCAGAGTCTCCGGTGTACAACCAATCTTTGGGGCAATGGAACAAATTGCCGCCCACTGTGAGTCATATTCGCCCTGACTTTCCAGAACCATACGAATCGCCCTCTGACGGACTTCGGGGGAAAAACGAGTATTTTTAGTCATTCTGTTTACCTCTTTCTCAGGGAGTTTAGTCTCCAGGATTCCCGGGGCGGTTCACCCCTCAGCATACAGCTCGGCTTCTGCAAGTGCTCAGGGAACACTTTCCAACCTGCCAGATAGCTATTACTACAGAGGTGTATAATGGCGTCTGGGATTCACTCATTAATAACCAGGCTGATATCGCCATTGGCGCGCCCGATACGTTACTGGACGGTGGTGGAATTGATTACATTGAAATCGGCATGATTCGTTGGTTGTTCGCGATTTCTCCGGCTCATCCGCTGGCGTTTATTCCTGAGCCCATTTCTGAGAGTCAGTTACGTCTGTACCCGAACATCATGGTGGAAGACACTGCAAACACTATTAACAAAAAAGTCGGCTGGCTGTTACACGGGCAAGAGTCGATTCTGGTTCCCGACTTTAATACTAAGCTTCAGTGCCAGATCCTGGGGGAGGGAATCGGTTTTCTGCCAGACTATATGGTGCGTGAAGCGATGGAAAAGTCATTGCTGGTGACACGGCAGATCCACAACCCACGTCAGGATTCACGAATGCTGTTGGCAACCAGGCATTCGGCAAGCGGTCAAGTCACTCAGTGGATAAAAAGAGAATTTAGCTTACAAGGAATACTGACGGGGATTTATCAGGATTTGATGCATCGAGCGTGATGCACCGGATGGCAGTTTTACCTTTCGGTGCATCAATGAGATAAATGAAGGGCAATCAGTGAGATAAATGACGAATTGGAGTGGGTTACATGGGTTCTGGTGAACAGAAATGAAATTCTTTTTCTCTATGTGATAGACAAATCGGGAATTGAAATCATCCCTACAGGCAACTCAGAATCTGGGGGCTGAAAACGCTACGAACCATCAGATTTGGATAATATTCATCACCGTTTCGGCCTGATTGTATCCAATCTGGAAGAAAAGTTTCATGATTTTATGGGCGTTATCCTTATGGTGCTGGGCGACGAGAGTAATACTTCACGCCGGTTTTGTCGGATAATCCAGAAATATAGGGGCAAATCCAAACAGGAAAAATAGGGGGAGGGACGCGTTTCCGGCACAACCAGCGTTACGTCACCCTGCATTGTTAGTTACGAAAAGCGTACCGGAAACGCGGAACATTCTTTTAACACATTACAGGCATTCGCACACATCTTTTTTCTTCTTTGTGCTCTGAACACTGCAGTGCTCAATTAATATTAGCCACGTTTTACAGTAAGAACGGTATCTGTTCTCTGATTCTTCCGGCGTCAACCCACAGTGTAATTATGAGGCCTGACGCTATTGTAATAATTCAGAATATAACAGCTGGTTACCGATTCAGACTCGAGGTTTATTTAAGAATCCATACCTGCTCGGCCTCCAGCACAGAAAACCGACACTCAAGCAGACTCGGCAGGCTGGTATGCTCCTGGCGGGCATTTTTGTACTGATATTTTCCGGGCTGAGCACTTCTCAGGTTCAGATGCTTCATCAGCCTCCTGGCACGATAACTGCTCATCGGGATACCATTTTGAATCAGCATATCTGCCAGAGCACGCGCACCTGCGGAACCCCGACTCTGGTTCCAGACCCGGACTGTTTCGCTATACAATTTGATTCGCGCCGGATCAATCGTATTGAGCCGATTCTGCCAGTGCCGGAACTGCTGCAATGAGCATCCAGAGCAGCGCAAAGACTGACAACCGTGTGTCGCCGCTCAGTCTGGTAACTATCGTAAACCGTTCAGTGGGGAGGATATCAAGAGCACTGTAGCTTTTTAATATCGTTTTTTGTTCCTCCAGGCGACGAACCTGCTTTTCCAGCTCATGAATACGTTGCTACTCTGATGTGAGTGGTGATGCAGAAGACGTGGTATCCTGACGTTCCCGCCTGAGCTGACGTACCCATGCCCCCAGTGTATAGGAACCGACATTCATAGCTTCACTGGATTCCCGGTATGAGTAACTTTTATTAACGATAAGCTAGGCTATTTGTGCATTGGTGTTGAGGTGAGAATAGCACCAGTCAGGTGAGCAGATTATAATGTTACGAGACTTAAGCACCTCTGTAGCTCCCATGGTCTGATAGTTTCTCCCGTATACCGCTCATGCAACTCCCGCATTAAAATATACTGTTCTTTCCGGATAATTACGTTAAAATACACACCTGCGTGCATCTGTGTCAGACTCCGTTAGATACCAGCGTACATTGTAAACATGCCGGATGCACGCAATACAATAATCGGTCTTTTCGGAGTTATAGTCGCTAGGCTGGCATCCCGTAAATATGTATCAGGTAGCAATTCAGGAAGCGAACAAAAGCGCCTGGAGAAGGTTATCTCTGATAATAATTTACATGAAATGTCTCCTTTATTCTTCGCGAATAAGGCCTTCAGTGTTCTCCCCTTTTCAGCAATTCTTACCGTAGTAATCACTCCTGCCTGTGTATAACACGAGAATTGCCAGAGTTTAACGTTTCGGTATCGTTATCCTGCATGATGTTGAACAGAACCGGGCGTGAATTCTGCGCCAGAATTTTCTTTCGAGGAACATTCCGGGTTATCTGTAGTACAGGAGGAGATTTTCTCCTATTTCAAATAAAATTCAATGACAGGTGAATATTTAAATATAAATGCATCGCTTCAACAGAGAAATCGGAATTACGCCCGGAACCAGGCCTGAATGAATAATGGAGGAGGTAAAATAATATTATTGATGAAACTATCAAATCAAGTCCCCCTTCTCCTTCCCCAGCTTAAATATACTTAATTTTTCACTGGATAATATGTTATTGAATTACAAAGTTGATCCTGATATACAGGATTTCCGGCTCTTGCATCCAGTGATAACTTTATATAGTCCTGCAAAGGCGAACTTCGTAAAAGTATACTTTTCTGTTGTAAGCATTGAGGTATCGAAAATGAGTGAGAATACCGGAAAATCCCATGAAAATAAAATGGTTATTATTGACTGCGGGGAATATGATGAATACCTTCGTAACGCGTGGTTCCGAGGTTTTCGGGAAGGTTATGATATGGCGATGAAATTTGGATTAGGCTGCCAGCAATGTTATGAAACAGGTGAAAAAATAGCATGCGCAAGAGCTGAAGAATGCCGTAAAAAGATTAAGGTAATAAAACACTGAAACGGGCTGTCTGATATTTCTGTGAGCTAAAAAGACACCGTAATACAGGTATCTCACAGTAACTGAAAGATATGCACATGCAGCCAGGGAAGATTAAGGGTAAGGGAGGATATCCCTTACCTGATTGATTATGGGATGATACCACAGGCAATTCTTGCACCACCGCCACCTAGAGGTTCAGGATGGTCATCATGATTATCACCTCCTGCGTGGAGCATTAGCGAACGGCCATCGAGCTCCTTTAATTCAGATAGTCTTGGCGCAAGCACCGGGTAGGTTGCTTTTCCGTCATGAGTGACATAAAGCGCAGGGAGATCACCTAGGTGGCCATCAGGAGACCATGGACCGAGATGCTTCCCTGTTTTTTCCGGGTCAAAGTGACCACCTGCAGATAAAGCAGCGACAGTTTTTCCATCTTTCAGGGCAGGAGCACAACTTGCGTTTTCATGTACATGAAAACCATGAATGCCGGCGGGTAAGGAGTGAAGATCAGGGGTGAACAGCAGCCCGTAGGGTGTCTTCTGGATGGTTATTTTACCAATATTTCGCTCTTTTCCGTCACTATCAACAAGATTCATTGTTACATCTTTGGTGGCTGCATATCCACAGGATGATGTAGCCAGAATCACAAAGGCAATAAGTTTACGTTTCATAAACCCTCTGTTAACAGGTTAAAGATTTACTCAATAACTGTTGCGAAATAACAGTCAGCCAGATTTCAGGGGGATGGCTGTGCGCGAAATGAAGCTTACTGCATCATGACCTCACGAACGAAATCTTTTTTGAGCTGTGTTATTGTCCGCTTCTGCCAAACCATCATCACTGTAATAACAGAGGGCGTCCCACTGATTCAGTACATAGCTGAACGCTTCGCCCAGTCTGGATTTTTTCGACAGCGTGCCATTCTTCTCCACCATCCATTCATGCAGCGACGTCAGTAACGCTTTGCTTCGCTGCTGCCTGGCTGCAAGACGCTCTGACTCTGGTAACCCCCGTATTTCATCCTCGATGGCGTACAGTTCACTGATTCGCTTCAGGGCTTCTTCTGCCGTCGCACTTTTGCTGCTGATGTATACATCGTGGATTTTTCGCCGGGCATGGGCCCAGCACGCAACTTCTGTCAGTGCACCACCTTCACGTTCTGCACTGAACAACCTGTCGTAACCTGTGAACGCATCCGCCTGCAGGATACCCCGGAAGGGGCGAAGGTGTTGCTCCGGGTGTTTCCCCTGCCGGTTCGGCGAGTACGCGAACCAGACCGCTGGAGGAGATGACGAACCCACATTGCGATCATCCCGGACATACGTCCAGATACACCCTGTTTTCGCCTTTTTCTGACCCGGTGCCAGTACCTTTACCGGTGTGTCATCAGTGTGAACCTTGCGGGTATTCATTACATAACGGTACAGGGCATCATTCACCGGTGTCATTAACTGGCAGCACGCGTCAACCCAGTTGGAGAGTAAGGCCCGGCTCAGTTCGACACCCTGGCGGGCAAAGATTTCACTCTGACGATACAGTGGCAGATGTTCGCAGTATTTTCCCGTTAACACGCGGGCAAGTAATCCGGGGCCCGCGATACCACGCTCTATCGGGCGGGACGGCGCCGGTGCTTCAACAATACAGTCACATTTTGTACAGGCTTTTTTTACCCGTTCTGTGCGGATCACTTTCAGGGCACTGCTCACCAGTTCCAGCTGTTCAGCGCTGACTTCCCCCAGATAATCCAGCTCACCGCCACACTCCGGGCAACAGCTTTCTTCTGGCTCCAGGCGGTGTATTTCACGGGGAAGGTGTGCCGGTAACGGACGACGATGGCGCGACTGTCGCAACTGGCGGGGAACCTGAGGATCGTCTTCCCGCCCACTGTAACGATCGCTGTCCTGTTCACGTTGTTTCAGCAGAGCCTCAGCCAGTTCAACTTCACGACGCAGTTTTTCAGAACGGGTACCGAACAGCATCCGGTGCAGTTTTTCTATCTGAGCCCGCAGATGTTCTATTTCCCGTTCATCTTCTTCGATCTTTTCTTCGGCACGTGCCAGTGCAGAGCGCAGGAAGGCCTCCGTCTCTTCAACCAGACTCAGTTGCTGGTCTTTCTGACGGAGCTGGCTTTCCAGTTCTGCAATGCGAATGAGGTATTTCTGACTCATGGCCGTTTTTATAATGCGGCCAGGCGTTTTTTACAACATTGTCAGTGCGTTAAGGCGGAATGTTTTTGGCTGACGCCAGTCCAGCTTATCGAGGAGCATTGCCAGTTGCGAGCGGGTAATGGATACCTTGCCGTCACGTACCGCAGGCCAGATAAACTGGCCTTCCTCCAGGCGTTTGGTGAACAGGCACAGACCATCAGCATCAGCCCAAAGAATTTTAACGGTGTCACCCCGTCGGCCACGGAAGATAAACAGGTGACCGGAGAAGGGATTATCATTCAGCACATGTTGTACCTGTTCTCCCAGTCCGTTGAAGGATTTACGCATATCGGTAACGCCGGCAACGAGCCAGATACGGGTACCTGATGGGAGTGAGATCATCTTCCCCTCCCGGTCAGTTCACGGATCAACACCGTGAGCAGCTCTGGCGATGGATTTTCCAGCGTCATGTTACCGTGACGGAATTCCACCTTGCAGGAACTGGCACTGACTCTGGTCTGAGTGGAAGTGGATAAAGACGGCGCAATGGCCGCCACAGGTTCTTTCTGCTCATCCGGCGTTATTTCTACAGGTAATAATGGGTATCCGGAATTTCTGGTTGATAAAATGTCAAAGATGTAAAGAAGAAAATCTTTCTCAGCGGATTATCTGATTGATCCTCTTCAGCCTACTCTACTGCCAATTTTCTGTTTCCACCTTCGCCTGAGTCTTCATAGCGATGCTGACTAGGGAGGACAGCGAGAGCTGGGCAAGCGTCAAAGCGGTTCTGGTTCATGCGCAATCCGGACACCTGCACAACATTCCTCTTGTAAGAAACCGATCAAATTCTCTAGGTGCCCATACTCGGGTATACAGACAATCGTGCGGCTATGTTTCTCCTGCCGGATCAGCCCTACCTTGGCCATGCGCGCAAGGTGATGTGATAGCGTCGAAGCAGGAATACCCAGCCCCTTCTGGATATCTCCGACCGAAGCCCCATCATGGCCAGCTTTGACCAGAAAGCGGAACACGGACAGTCGGTGACTATTCCCTAGCTCAGCTAAGCTGGCTGCAACCTTTTCGTGATCCATAGCACGCCCCAATAATTCGATGTTTCTAGAATTATAGTTGACAGGTCGGATAAACGCAAGTAGACTGCGTACATCATTTCGATAAAACTAGAAATATAGGAGTAATATTGAATGTCACCTCAACTCCAAGACGCTCTAGGCATGTTCGCCTTTCTCGCTATCGAGCTATCGGTTTTATTCATTGGCATTAGCTTGCTGGTCGGAGTTCTTCAACGTCACATCCCACCATCCAAGGTGGAAGCGTTACTGACTTCCAGTGGGAAGCGAGGCTATTTTCTTGCTGCTGGTTTAGGAGCTATAACGCCCTTCTGTAGTTGCTCGACTATCCCCATGTTGAAAGGGTTGATTCAGGCACGGGCCGGTTTTGGGCCGATGATGGTGTTTCTTTTCACATCTCCGTTGCTGAATCCTATCGTCGTCGGCCTGCTGGTTGCCACGTTTGGATGGACACTTACTGCTATCTATGTGCTCGCCGCTTTGGTGGTCGCGGTAGGTGCCGGATGGCTGCTTCACACGCTTGGCTTCGAGCGTTATGTGCGCCGGACGGCGACACAAGAGAGCAGTGGATGTAGTTCATCAGCAAGCCCGTGCAGTGCTACATCGACCGCATCGAGTTGCGGCACCAACAGCTGCGACACCACTCCGAAGACGGCTTCTTGCGGGGCTGATAGGAAGACAACAGTCTCTACGTCTAGCGAATGCTGTGACAGTCAACCCACTGTCACGGTTAAGAAAGAAGGGAAGTACAATGGTGTGTGGCGGGAAGCTTGGTCGGACTTTATCGATGTGTTGCCTTACCTGCTCATCGCTATTGCGATTGGCAGCGTGATCTATGGTTTCATGCCCACTGACTTATTGGAGCAGTATGCAGGCCCAGATAATCCCTTTGCCATTCCAGTTGCCGCTGTCATCGGCGTGCCGTTGTATATTCGCGCTGAAGCCGTCATACCTCTGGCAGCGGCTCTGATGGCCAAAGGCGTGGGTGCCGGGACGGTGCTTGCGTTGATCATCGGCAGTGCCGGAGCCAGCCTGACTGAGCTCATTCTGTTGCGCTCTTTGTTCACGCTGAAGCTTTTAGCGGCGTTTTTAGCAGTCATTTTTGCTATGGCGATGATTGCCGGTTACGCCACCTACCTGTTTTTCTGATCAAGGCGGGAGATGATTAATTCGTTAAGCCTTCCTGGTTACCAGTTGGTGGATTCTGATGAGCAGAATGAAGACATACATTTTCGGCTTGAAGCACCTACACCAGTAGCCTGCGAGGGGTGCTGCGTGCAGGGTGAGTTCGTGCGGTTCGGCAAGCGTGATGTTCCCTATCGTGACCTGCCCATCCACGGCAAGCGGGTCACCCTCTGGGTAGTTCGTCGCCGGTACACCTGCCGGGCCTGCAAGACCACCTTCAGGCCCCAGCTACCGGAGATGGTGGACGGCTTCCGCATGACGCTGAGGTTGCATGAGTACGTGGAGAAGGAAGCCTTCAATCACCCCTACGCCTACGTGGCTGATACCACGGGCCTGGACGAGAAGACGGTACGCGACATTTTCAACGCCCGCGCCGAATTCCTGGGGCGCTGGCACCGCTTCGAGACGCCCCGCATTCTCGGCATTGACGAGTTGTACCTGAACAAGCGCTACCGCTGCATCCTGACCAACATCGAGGAGAGGACCCTGCTCGACCTGCTGGCCACCCGCCGTCAGGACGTGGTGACCAACTACCTGATGAAGATGAAAGACCGGCAGAAGGTCAAGATCGTCAGCATGGACATGTGGAATCCCTACCGAGCAGCGGTCAAGGCGGTGCTGCCACAGGCCCGCATCGTGGTCGATAAGTTCCATGTGGTGCGCATGGCCAACGATGCCCTGGAGAAGGTGCGCAAGGGCCTCAGGAAGGAGCTGATGCCCTCCCAGAGCCGAACCCTCAAGGGTGACCGGAAAATCCTGCTGAAACGCGCTCACGAAGTCTCAAACCGGGAACGCCTCATCATGGAGACCTGGACCGGCGCATTCCCACAACTGCTGGCCGCCTACGAGCACAAGGAACGTTTCTACGGCATCTGGGACGCTACCACACGGCCCCAGGCAGAAGCCGCCCTGGACGAGTGGATAGCCACCATCCCGAAGGGCCAGAAGGAAGTCTGGAGCGATCTGGTCAGGGCTGTAGGCAACTGGCGCGAAGAGATCATGACCTACTTCGAGACGGACATGCCCGTCACCAACGCTTACACGGAGTCCATCAACCGACTGGCCAAGGACAAGAACCGTGAAGGACGTGGTTACTCCTTCGAGGTGATGCGGGCACGAATGCTCTACACCACGAAGCACAAGAAGAAGGCCCCGACCGCGAAGGTCTCTCCGTTCTACAAGAAAACCATCGGTTACGGACTGCCGGACTTCGCAGAGGAACTCAACTACGGGGTCGATCTATCAACCATCTGATAATGGTATCAGGTTGGTGGGGTAAAGGTGCCCCATCAACCATTAAATCCGTATACCCGTAATAATTCAACGCCAGTGTCAGAAGAGGTCGTTACCGGAAGACGCCGCGAAACACGCCCTTCGTTCTGCCAGAGCCTGAGCCATTTGAAAATAACATTATCATTGACGCCATTTTCACGTGCAATCTGTGCAACACAAGCTCCAGGTTGTGATGCCAGTTCCACCATACGAAGTTTGAATTCATTCGAATAGTTTTTACGAGGTTCTTTTCGCCAGTCCTGTAATTCCATACTTAGATGTCCGTCTATATCAGATGGGCGTCTAAGTTACCAATTCTCGTCTGATGGCTACATACGGCGGTCAGTTTACGCTTACCTTTATCCCGACAGACGACGTATATTTACCAGTAAGGCCAACCCGGTTGCGCCCTTTGAACCAGAAGTCAAACGTCAGGCTGTCATGGCACTCTGTACACGACAAGTATCAGCCAGTGAAATCGCCAGGCGTATTGGTGTCAGTCGTGCGGTATTGTATAAATGGAAAGATAAAATTATCGGCAACAGTGCTTACCAGACTATGCGTAAACATAACGAACCTTCCCTGGAGGCAGAACGCGATGCGTTGCGGGAGGAAGTCGCCCGACTGAATCAGGAAATACGCCGCCGGCAGATGGAGCTGGATATTCTGAAAAAGGCGGAGGAAATCATAAAAAAAGACCCGGGCATCAGTATCAGTCACCTGAACAACAGAGAGAAAACGAAGATCGCTGATGCCCTGAGACAAACATATCCCCTGACAGAATTACTGCATGTTCTGGGCCTTGCCCGTAGCAGTTATTTTTATCACCGGGCTGCACTGAAAGCCGGTGATAAATACGCCACGATACGTACGATGCTGACAGATATATTTAACAGTAATTACCAGTGTTATGGCTATCGTCGCCTGCATGCGATGCTCAGGCATGAGGGGGGGCGGCTATCAGAAAAGGTTGTACGCAGACTTATGGTGGAAGAACAGCTTGTCGTCAGCCGTAACCGTCGTCGCCGCTACAGCTCATATTGCGGAGAAATCGGACCGGCTCCGGATAACCTTATCGCCAGAGATTTTAAGGCGGAGCAACCTAATCAGAAATGGCTGACAGATATCACGGAGTTCCACCTCCCTGCAGGTAAAGTCTGGCTATCATCGGTGGTGGACTGCTTCGATGGAAAAGTTGTGAGCTGGTCTCTCAGTACACGCCCCGATGCTGAACTGGTCAACACTATGCTGGATAGCGCTGTCGAAACGTTAAATGCTGGCGAACGACCGGTGATACACAGTGACAGAGGTGGGCATTATCGCTGGTCAGGCTGGCTGGAAAGAGTGAATGCAGAAGGTCTTATTCGCTCAATGTCCCGCAAAGGATGTTCACCTGATAATGCGGCATGCGAAGGCTTTTTCGGCAGACTGAAAACGGAAATGTATCATGGGCGTAAATGGTCGGGCATCACGCCAGAAAAGTTCATGCAGCAAGTGGATACTTACATCAGATGGTATAACGAGCGGCGTATAAAATTATCGCCGGGTGCAGTCAGCCCCAAAATGTACCGCCAACAATGCGGGCTGGAATGATAAAGCAGTCCAGGAAATCGTCCGCATCCCCAGAACGGTCAAACATCGTGGCGTTGACAACGGGTTCCTGAGTCCGGTGAAGCGCCGGTTACTGGAAAATGTTGTGTACGTCATAACAGAAACGGAGAGAAAAACGGCGATGCAAATCAGGCGGAGAAGGGTGTATCAGCGGTTACTGAAGGTTGACCCGCTGAAGTGCATCCTGTGCGGAGGTCAGATGCGGTTTACGGGGCTGAAGCGGGGCTACCGTCTGGCAGAGCTGGTCATGATGCATGAGCCACTGGCACGACAGCGGGTATACAGCTGAGAGCCGCAGAGGGGAAGTTGCGTCCATTTTTTGAGGAATGGAGCAAAAAATCATCACAGATATAAAAAATCAATCAATGAAAGCCATTTAATTGCCGGTGCATTGTGGATGCAGTCCTCATGGTACGTAACCAGAGTTGAATAAACATCCATTTTTTTGTGTTTTTTTAACCTCCCCGGGTTTTTAATTCCTGTCGATTAAAAGTGTTAGATTATTTGGTTAAGAGTTCTCTCGTCCTATTTATTCAGGCGTTATCACGGATATGCAGATCGCTAAGTCAGTTGTAAGAAAACCAGACAGTGCACATCATTATACCTAGGTCTTCTCTGGAAAAATACTTAGGAATAATTTATGTAAAACAGGTTGTCGTCTTCATGATTTAAACGCAGTACATATATATACTCTATAATAAATACAGGGAGTATCACGAGACGTCTGGATAAGAGGAATAACCAGAATAAATTGGTAAGGAATAAAGACACTTATTTCTATTGAGAAAAAACATTCATCCTGATGTGATTAGTATCAATGAAATAATGTGCTTGTATGGTTGATAAAAAATGCATCACTAAAGAAAAAACAGTATGAATAAGAATATACGAATTTTACAATTTCTGGTCAGTATACTTTATTCTGTGCAGTCTCATTTTTCTGGTGCGCAAACAATACAACTGAATGGTAATGGTATACCTGAAAGTATAACCAGGAGTATTACAGGTGTTGATGGAAACGCGGCGCTTAATATCAGCGTGCCGTATAAAACAAGTTATACTCAAAATATACTATCTGTTGAAAGCAGTATTAACATCAAAGGAGGAACAAGCAATACATCAATCGGTGGTGCAGGTGTCTACGGTGAAAACTTTACGCTAAATAATAATGGTAGTGTTTGGGGAGGAGATGGATATAATGGTGGAATTGCTGTTAGTGGCAACAAAATATCTATAAACAATTACAGAAATGTATATGGGGGTAATGGTCTTGGTGGCTCAGGAAGTAGCGGAGGTGCAGGGTTAAGCGGGGATGATATTATAGTTGATAATTACAGAAGTATATACGGAGGTGATGATGTAGGTGGGACAGGTGGTTCCGGTGTAACCGGTAGCAATATTACAGTGCATAATTCCGGAGGAATATTGGGCGGTAATGGCGTAAACGGTGGTGATGGTATTAATGGTAGTAATCTTTTCATTACTAACGACAACATGATATCTGGAGGATATGGAATAAAACAAGGGGGAGATGCTATTTCTGGAAATCAAATCACTTTGAATAATAACGGTATTGTTCAGGGGGGATATGGCCCCGACGGTGGTTGCTCTGTTTATGGAGAAGATATCCATATTAATAATCATGGTAATCTTTCAGGATTATATAATAGCCAAAAAGATGCTTATAATACATCAATAATTTTTTCTGGCGGGTATAATTCATTAGATATTTATTCAGATTCTGTGATTAATGGTGATATTAAACTAGCTAGTATACCTGTTAATGGTACAAATGAATTAATTATTAAAAACATCAATAACGCAACAGCAATTAATGGTGGGCTAATGATTGGGAATGGCTCATCTGTTTATCTGTCAGGCAAGAACTCCATTTTTAACGGAAATATAAGTATTGATGAAGACGCATCTATGAACCTGTCTGTAGGAAATGCTAATGTTCACGCAAATACTATTACATTAAAAAGTGATTCATGGCTTAATATAGACACATCAATTAAGAACTGGACTCAGGACTATTACACATTATTGTCGTCAGACACAGGTATCTCGATCGCTGATAATAGTCACATTGTACAATACAATGTATTACTGACAGAAGGTGCTGAAAGTTATGTTTATACGTCTTTAAATGACGACGATAACAAACTGATATCCATGCTGAGATGGAATAATACAAAAGGGATGGGATATGGAACCTTTAATATAGAAAAAGATGCCACTCTGAACATAGGCGTTTCTCTTTCCGATAATCTTTCACCTTTATTATATGATGGCTGGGACGGCAAAAGTCTGACAAAATCAGGTAATGGTACTCTTATACTTTCTGCAACAAACAATTATACAGGAAATACAGAGGTTAAATCTGGCGTATTAATTCTTGCTGCACCTGATGCTCTTGGTCGGACTGAGTATTTATATTTATCCCGTGGCGCAGAACTGGATATGAATGGGTATCCTCAGACAATAAGCAAACTACTGACGGCTGCAGGCTCTGTGCTGAACATTCATGGCGGAAGTCTGATACTGAATAATGGAGGAGAATCTGCAGGTACTATTGCAGGGGATGGTTCTCTGAACATAAATGGGGGAATGCTTGATATAACGGGTAATAATCGTAATTTTTCCGGTGTTTTTACCGTGAATAAGGGGGCTCATTTGGCTGTATCCACGGCTGATAATCTGGGGACAGCCTTTGTTGATAACTATGGCACATTAACTCTGAACAGTACATCAGCATGGCAGCTTACCAACAATATCAGTGGTTATGGTAATGTTCGCAAGACGGGAGCAGGTGCACTGAACATTAGCGATAACGCAAAATGGACCGGGATGACAGATATTATTCAGGGGACAGTGATACTGGGGAACGCAGATTCACCGGTGATGCTCGGCAGTAACCAGGTCATTGTTGAAGAGCAGGGCAAACTCTCCGGGTTTGGGGGCGTTGCAGGAAATCTGAGCAATAGTGGTATAGTCGATCTCACTACATATATGCCGGGTAATATACTGACTGTCGGAGGGAATTACACTGGCAGAAATGGACTTATTCTCCTCCAGACAGAAACAGGTGGTGACAATTCGAAAACAGATCGTCTGGTGATTAAAGGTAATGCCAGTGGCCGTACCCGTGTCGCTGTTACTCAGGCCGGTGGTACTGGTGCAGAGACACTTAATGGGATTGAAGTGATTCACGTCAGTGGCAATGCTGATAATGCTGAATTCATTCAGACGGAACGTATTACAGCCGGAGCTTATGATTACATACTGAAACGTGGTCAGGGGATTAACAGCACTAACTGGTATCTGATTAGCAGAAAAGACATTCCTGTACCACAACCTGAAGCTGTACCGGAAAGCCATGATAATAATTTGCGTCCTGAGGCAGGTAGCTATGTTGCCAGTATTGCTGCTGCAAATAATCTGTTTGTAACGAATCTGTATGAACGACAGGGACAGGAGTTGTATATCAGCCACATGACAGGAGAAGAAAATGAAGCAGGTATCTGGATGTATAATAAAGGAAAACATAATCGCTGGCGTGACAACAGTAGTCAGCTGAGAACCCGGGGGAATAGCTACGTTGTGTTAATAGGGGGAGATATAGCTCAGTGGAGCCTGAATGGTACCGATCGCTGGCATACAGGTATGATGGCTGGCTATGGTCATAATAATAACAGTACGAATGCCCTGAGCACCGGATACCATTCGGAAGGAAGAATGAATGGATACACAGCGGGTCTTTATGCAACATGGTATGCCAATGATGAAACACACAATGGTTCTTATCTTGATAGCTGGCTGCAATACAGCTGGTTTGATAATCATATAAATGGAGAACGGCTGCCTGCTGAGTCATGGAAGTCAAAAGGGTTTACGGTATCTCTGGAAGCAGGATATTCATGGAAGGCTGGAGAGTTTACCGACAATTACAAGGGAAGTCATGAATGGTATGTTCAGCCGCAGCTTCAGGTTGTCCGGATGAATGTAAAATCAGACAAATATCATGAAAGTAACGGAACCAGTATTGAAAATACCGGTAACGGAAATATTCTCACCCGCCTGGGAGCAAGAACATGGCTTACCAGCAAAAACGGTAAAAATACGCGGTATGCGGTTCCGTTCAGACCATTTGTGGAGGCACACTGGTTGCACAATAGTCGTGTTTTCGGCACCAGTATGAATGGTGTAAGTATATACCAGGATGGTGCGCGTGATATCGGAGAAATAAATGGTGGTGTTGTGGGAATGATAACACCAGAAGTAGCATTCCGGGCTGATGCAGGCATTCAACTTGGAGAACATGGATACCATAATACATCTGCCATGTTGAGTGTGGAATATCGTTTCTGATGTGTCGGTAATGACTCCAACTTATTGATAGTGTTTTATGTTCAGATAATGCCCGATGACTTTGTCATGCAGCTCCACCGATTTTGAGAACGACAGCGACTTCCGTCCCAGCCGTGCCAGGTGCTGCCTCAGATTCAGGTTATGCCGCTCAATTCGCTGCGTATATCGCTTGCTGATTACGTGCAGCTTTCCCTTCAGGCGGGATTCATACAGCG
>SKDY01000479.1_pt1 | contig 32453 bp, 23 predicted proteins | sample 4826591 | NCBI WGS metagenome assembly SKDY01 (sample SAMN11008823, study PRJNA524170) | human gut metagenome | biome: Human fecal sample; material: Feces; isolation source: fecal sample from pouch patient p10, p22 | host: Homo sapiens | place: Israel: Tel-Aviv | collected 2016-06-15 | reverse complement strand
AAATCTTGGAACGTGACGTTGATTTGCTTAAAAAATACATTGCAGAACCATTCAAACGTGTTTCTTACGATGATGCTATCTCGCTTCTTCAAGAACATGAAAATGACGAAGATGCTGATTACGAACACCTAGAACACGGTGATGACTTCGGTTCACCACATGAAACTTGGATTTCAAACTATTTTGGTGTTCCAACATTCGTTATCAATTATCCTGCAAGCTTCAAAGCTTTCTATATGAAGCCAGTTCCTGGTAATCCAGAACGTGTTTTGTGTGCTGACCTTCTTGCACCAGAAGGTTACGGTGAAATCATCGGTGGTTCAGTCCGTGAAGATGATTACGATGCTCTTGTGGCTAAAATGGATGCCCTTGAAATGGATAAATCAGAATACGAATTCTACCTTGACCTTCGTAAATACGGTTCAGTACCACACGCTGGATTTGGTATCGGTATCGAACGTATGGTAACGTTTGTGGCTGGGACAAAACACATCCGTGAAGCCATTCCATTCCCACGTATGCTACACCGTATTAAACCTTAGGATATCATCAAAAGACGCTAACAGGCGTCTTTTTTTGTATGCAGGATAACGAATATTTGAAGCGCTTTTAAAATTTGGTTTCTTTTAAGTTTTCTTTGTTATGTTTTTAATGGAGGTGATAAACATGATAACTTATATCACGGAGATTACCTTTTTTGATTCAATTTTTCGTGTTGCTCTAAAACTTCAACGAATACCAGAAAAACTTTTACTGGAAATAAAACGACAACTAAATCAAGTCGAATACGACTTGAAATCTTGGGAAGAAAAATTTTCCCAAAGCGATAACTTTTTTTCTGACTTAGAACGATTTTATAGGGCATTTTTTATGTGGATTCTACAAAATAATTTCTCAAAACTTGGGCAACACGAAGCAATTGTTTCAATCACTTGTAAGAAACTTTAATAAAGGGTTAGATTACAAAAGCCAGCTGATTTCAGCTGGTGTTTTTGGTCTAATAAAATAAATTATACTTGCCTATCATCTCTTGGAGAGTGCCCAAAGTAAGCACGGTATTTATCGTAAAAGTAGGTTTTGTTTGAAAATCCAACACTCTGTGCAATTTCGTAAATTGGCATACGAGTGGATTGAAGAAGTAGCTTAGCTTTCATCAATTTTTGTTGAGTAATGAGTTCGGTAAAGGTTTTTCCTGACTTCTCTTTGATAAGATTACTAAGGTAGTTTTTATTGAAGTTCAATTCTTGTGCTAAGCTAGCTAGTGTTAAATCTTGATAATGCTTATCAATTAAACGTAGTACCTGTAAATAGGGTGTTTCTTCAAGTTCAATTTTTTGGCTATGGTCAATTTGTCTGAGATTTCTAGCCAATTCATAGAATAAAATCGGTAGATACTGACTAATGATTTGTTGTGAAAAATCATGTGGCATAAAATACTCAGTCATCATTTGTTGAATAATGTGTTGCACATGCTTGTTATTTTTAGTTGATAAAATGAGATAATTTGAATGGTGATGAGTTGTTGAATTAGCTAATAACAGTTGATAGATTAAGCTATTTTGACCTTGAAGTTGTGTTAACCACTCTAGTGAAACGTTGCTATTTTGAAAGAGAATGTTAATCAAAATATCCTCTTTTTCGAGTGCTGAAATGGAATGTCTACTACCAGAATCCATTAGCAATATATCGCCTTCCTGCAAAGTAAAGTCTTTTCCATTAATGACCTGATGGCAAGTTCCTTTAAACATAAAATTGAGTTCTAAAAATTGATGAGAATGTTCGGGGTAGTCAGCATAGCGATTGTGTTTGGAAATATAGATATCTTTATTGTTAAAGAATAAAGCATTTGGTAGTTGCATGATTCCATCGATGATTTGAGTATCTTTTAAGTCTGGAATAAATCCCAGGCTTTTTTGCTGTTTTTCATGTTCTGTTTCTTTTAATAAAAATGTTTCAAGATTCATTTAAGACTCCGTTCCACGCTTATCTGTAAAAATGATACGATTACTCTTTCTATCTGTTATTGTACCATAAAAAGAAATAGTGTTAAATATAAATGTAAACGTTTAATAAATGATGAAAGGAGAAAATAATGACTTATCATGTAGCGATTGATATTGGTGCTTCAAGTGGACGTGTGATTCTTGCAAATAAGGAAGATAAGCTTGAAATTAGTGAAATCCATCGTTTTAAAAATGGCTTTACAAAGAATAATGGTCATGAGCGATGGAATATTAATCATTTAATTGATGAGATTTTACTTGGTCTTGAAAAAATAAAAGCGTCTGGTGTTAAAACCTGTACAATTGGTATTGATACATGGGCCGTTGACTATGTTCTTTTAGATGAAAATGGCGAATTGTTAGCTGAACCTGTGGCTTACCGTGATGCACGAACACAAGGAATGATGCAAAAAGTTTTTGAAAAAATTTCTAAAAATAACGTCTATCAAAAAACGGGTATCCAATTTTTGAATTTTAACACGTTGTATCAATTGTGTGCCGAGGATAGCGACTTACTTGCTAAAGCCCAAACAATTCTTATGGTACCAGATTATATCGCCTATCGTTTAACTGGGAAAAAAGTTGGAGAAGTTACAAATGGATCAACCACTCAGTATTTGAATATTCATAGCCGTGATTATGATAAGGAACTACTTGATGTTGCTGGAGTTGATTTAGATAAATTTCCAGATTTGATAGAAACAGGTGAAATTATTGGAAATCTATCTTCTGAATTTTACGCAACTTATGATTTACCAGAAGCTAAGGTAATTGCTGTTGCAACGCATGATACAGCTTCAGCAGTGGTTGGAGTGCCAGCTACCAGTGAGAACTGGGCATATCTTTCAAGTGGAACATGGTCTTTGATTGGTGTTGAAAATCAAGAGCCAATATTAAGTCAGAAGGCATTTGAAGAAAATTACACAAATGAGTGGGGAGCCTATAAGACTTACCGTTTCTTAAAAAATATTACTGGCATGTGGACAGTGCAAGAAATTGCGCGTATGCTTGATTATCAATACACTTTTGCAGAAATGGCAGAGCAAGCATATCAAGTTGAGCCATTTTTACAATATGTGAATTTAAACGATGACCGTTTTATTAATCCGAATAATATGATTACAGAAATTCAAGATTATTGTCGCGAAAGTGGACAAATTGTTCCTGAAACAGTTGGTGAACTAGTCATGTGTGTGTATTCAAATCTAGCACTTGCTTATGCACACGAATGGACAATTCTTGAAAACTTGATTGGACATAAATTGGATGTACTTCATATCGTCGGTGGTGGTAGCAACGTGAAATTGCTCAATCAATTAACCGCAGATGTTATTGGAAAGCCTGTTATTGCAGGACCTAGCGAAGCTACAGCATTTGGAAATATCATGGTTCAGATGATAACTTCAGGAGAATTGCAAGACTTGAAAGAAGCACGATTATGGTTGAGTGAACATCAATCATTGGAACGCTATGAGCCACGTCCAATTGCTGACCGTGACCATTTAGAAATTTATAAAAAAACAGTATTTAATAAATAATAGAGGGTAATATTATGGTAAGTAAAGAAACAATTGAAAAAGCATATGAAGCAGCAAAAGCACGCTACGCAGAAGTAGGTGTTGATACGGATGCTGTTCTTGAAAAATTACAAAATGTTAAAATTTCAATGCACTGCTGGCAAGGCGATGACGTCAAAGGCTTCTTAACACCAGATGGTGAATTGACAGGCGGCATTATGTCAACTGGTAATTATCCAGGTGCTGCCCATACGCCGGAAGAATTGCGTGCTGATCTTGAGAAAGCTTATTCACTTATTCCAGGTAAACACAAGCTTAATCTCCATGCGATTTACCTTGATACGGATGAAGCTGTAGATTTGAATGAAATTGAACCAAAACATTTTGAAAACTGGGTTAACTGGGCTAAAGAGCAAGGAATTGGTCTTGACTTTAACCCAACATTCTTTTCACATCCGATGATGAGAGATGGGTTTACCCTTTCTCATCCCGACAAAGAAGTTCGTGATTATTGGATTGAACATGGGAAACGTAGCCGTCGTATTGCAGAATATTTTGGTAAAGAGTTAGGTGAAACTTGCTACACCAACTTCTGGGTACCAGATGGCTTTAAAGATAATCCAATTGACCGCTTAGCGCCGCGTCAACGTTTAATGGAGTCACTAGATGAAATCTTTTCTGAAGAAATTGATGAAAAATATAATGTTGATACTGTTGAAAGTAAATTATTCGGGCTTGGTGCGGAAGCTTACACTGTTGGTTCTCATGAGTTTTATATGGGATATGGATTGACACGTCAGAAGACAATTTTGCTTGATGCTGGACATTTTCATCCAACAGAAGTTATTTCTAATAAGATTTCTTCTCTTGCCTTATTTAGCAAACGTCTAATGCTTCATGTGTCTCGTCCAGTTCGTTGGGATTCTGACCATGTTGTGATTATGGATGATGAGTTGCAAGAAATCACTAAAGAAATCGTTCGTAATGACTTGCTTGACCGCACAGCGATTGGTCTTGATTTCTTTGATGGAACAATTAACCGTATTGCAGCTTGGGTGGTTGGAACTCGTAATACTCAAAAGGCACTTTTGAAAGCTATGCTTGAGCCAACACAAGAATTAAAAGATATGGAAAATAACTTTGATTTTACATCACGTTTGGTTCTCACAGAAGAATTAAAAGATTTCCCATACAGTGACGTTTGGAATTATTTCTGTTTAAGAAATAATGTGCCAGTTGGACTTGATTGGTTTAAAGAAGTCAAAGATTATGAAACAAAAATTTTAGCAGAACGCAATTAATAATGCAGTAAAAAGGAGAAAAAATGACAAAATTTGTAGAATCACCATTTGTAAAAAACATGCGCGATGTCACACGAGAATCTTATCTTCGATATTGGGATGAACGCAATGGTGGTAATGTTTCTTATCGTTTGACAGCTGAGGAAGTGGAAGATTTTGAAGATGTAGCAGACGTTAAACGAACTTATGAGCTTGGTTTTGACGCTTCAGCCTTAGCAGGTTACTATTACCTTGTTACGGGGACCGGTTGTCATTTTAGAAATGTCTATGGCAATCCAGAACGTGATCTTGGTTTGGTAAAAATCTCTGAAGATGGTAAATCTTATGATATTGTTTGGGGATTTGAAGCAGGTGGACGTCCAACATCAGAATTTCCAAGTCATTTGATGAGTCATATTGAACGATTGAAAGTTAATCCAGAACAGCGTGTTGTTTTCCATTGTCATCCAACAAATTTGATTGCTTTATCATTTACACAAGAATTATCAGAACGTCACTTATCACGTCTACTATGGAAAATGCAAGCAGAATCAATTGTTGTCTTTCCAGAAGGAGTCGGTGTGATTCCTTATATGACGCCAGGAACAAATGAAATTGGTGAAGCTACAGCTATTAAAATGGCAGATTATCAAGCTATTCTTTGGCCACATCATGGTCTCTTTGCCTCAGGAATATCATTAGACGACACTTATGGTTTAGTTGAAGTGCTGGAAAAAGCTGCCATGATTTTCTCACAAATTGGCGTTCAAGGTGGAAATATTAAACAAGCCATTACAGATAAACAGTTACAAGAAATTGCTGACTACTTCCACGTAACGCCACACGAAGGTTTCCTAAATTAAAACTTACGAATATGGTCTCCTCAAAAAATAAGTCAAACTTAGGAAAAGTTTGGCTTTTATTTTTAATTGTTTGGTATTTTAATGGGTATTAGGAGAAAGGGAGTTGGTTTTTAGCATAAAAAAGATAACTTATTTTTGTTAAAATGAATTAACAAGTCAGTAGGAGGAAAATTTTGATGAGAAATACACGAGAAAGCTGGCATGGGAAATGGATTTCAACAGATTTTGCTACGGTATCTCAAGAGCCTGAATTTACATTAGAAGAAATGTTCTCTGGAAAAATTAAACTACAAGAGCCAATTGAAGAACGCCTTAATCCTAGTATTTATTTTAAAAAAAATTTTGAAGTCTCTAAATTGGTTCGTAAGGCACGTTTAATTATAACTTGTCAAGGAATTTATCAGGCTTATTTAAATGGAAAAAAAGTAACAGAGGCTATTTTTACTCCTGATTATACCGACTATAATGATTTTTTGATGTATCAAACTTATGATGTTACGGATTTGCTAGTGGAAGGTATGAATACCTTAGCAATTGAAGTTGCAGATGGCTGGTTTGCTGGACGAATTAGTGTTCAGGGAGGTAGCATTCAATTTGGGAATCAATTGGCTTTGTTAGCTGATTTAGAAATCGATTTAGTTGACGGTGAGAAAGAGGTTATCGGAACAGATGAAAGTTTTACGTCGGGTACTGGAAAGCACTGTTATGCTGATATACAGATTGGTGAAAAACAGGATTTCAGACTGGATTCAAACTGGAAAACAAGTTATGAAAACCTATCTGGAAAGGTCTTTGAAATTGAAGCAGATTATGCTCGTTTGGCTCCTCAAGAAGGGCCACAAGTTTATCGAAAACAGTTTTTAGCTCCTAAGAAAATCTGGCATGAATCAGAGGATATTATTGTTGATTTTGGACAAGTTATTGCGGGACGTGTTCGTTTGGAATTAGCTCTAGAAAAAGATCAAGAAGTCATTTTAGAACATGCTGAAGTGCTTAATGAAGAGGGAAAGTTTTTCAAAAATATCATTGGTCGTAATAAAGATGCTACTGATATTTTCGTTGGAAATGGTAAAAAAGAGATTATGGAACCTGATTTTACTTTTCACGGTTTTCGTTATGTAAAAATTACAGGACTCAAAGAAATTCCAACTAATGCAATTCAAGCGGTGGCTATTTATTCGGACTTACCGGAGACTGGGTATTTCTTAACAAATGATTCGTTGGTTAATCAACTATTATCAAATATTCTTTGGAGTCAACGTGGTAATATGTTATCTATTCCAACAGATTGTCCACAACGTGAACGTGTTGGGTGGACAGGTGATATGCAAGTTTTTGCCCCCTCATCGACATTTTATATGGATACTAATGCTTTTATTCGTCGTTGGTTAAGAAGTCTTCGTATTAATCAACGTAGCAATGGTGAAATTTTGGATTATTCACCAGCACCAGCTGATGCTCAAAAGAGTGTTGCTTTTACAGGATCTTATTCCTCAGCAGGGTGGGGAGATGCAATAATCATGGTTCCCTGGACACTATATGAGCGTTATGGAGATATTACTGTTCTTGAAGAAAACTACGATGCCATGCTTAAATGGTTTGATTTTGAACGAAAAAGTGCTGCAAGAGGTAAGAAAGGTGAGGCATGTTATATCTGGGATACAAAGTTTCATTACGGCGATTGGATGTTTCCAAGTTTTATGATGGATAATCCAAATCCGATGAAAACGGCTGAAGTGACAAAAGATATTGTTGCCACTATGTTTTTAGCACATTCAGCAGAACTTTTAGCGAACATCTCAGAAATTATTGGTAAGGATGGTAAACCTTTTAAAGAGTATTGTCAAAAGGTAAAAACAGCTTTTAGCCACTATTTTATTACAACTAAAAACCAGTTGTGCAGTGACTTTCAAGGGTGTTATGTTTTAGCTTTAGCCTTTCATATGATTCCTGAACATATAAAATCTGATTTTGTAACACGATTGGTAGAAAAAATTCACGAAAATGATGATCGCTTGGATACTGGCTTTTTATCAATTCCTTACCTTTTAGATGTTCTTTGTGAGAACGGTTATCAAGAATTGGCGAAAACAATTTTCTTCCAAGATGCCTGCCCATCTTGGTTTTACGAAGTGAAGCAAGGAGCAACAACTATTTGGGAATCATGGGCTGGTATTCATCCGGATGGAAAAGTAGGGGCTTTTTCGTTTAATCACTATGCTTTTGGTTGTGTCTTGGATTGGATGATACGAGAAACTGTTGGGTTACATATTAGAAAGTCAGGTTATCGAGCTATTACTATTAAACCAAGTGTAGAAATTGTTGAGAACTTTAACTTTAATTTTAAATCACCACAAGGCTCTATTTCTATTATCAAAGTAGGAAAAGATTGGAAAATAACAGTTCCTAAAGCAATTGATATGATAGTTGACTTAAGTGAGGTTGGTGGGAGAGTTAGTGATTAGAAAAAATGAGCCTGTAAGCTCATTTTTTTATTTTTATCTGTTTAATTTAGACCTTGAATTTACAATATAAGTGCACAATAAAAACTCATAAGATTTTCTAGTAAAATAAAACTGAACAAACATCTTACGAAAGGAAATCTTATGAGCTACCATCATTTTACCATAGATGAACGAGAAAGTATTCTGATTTATCGTACTAAAGGGATGACCTTTTCTCAAATAGCACGACTATTACATCGGCACCCCTCAAGTATTAGCCGTGAATTAAAACGTCATTGGGAAAATGGCAAAGCTAAAACCAATTAATACTTTACCATCATATGACCGTATTACTGGCACAGTAGCCTATACAGCAACAGTAAATCTAGATAACGTGGAGCAAATTTGCAAAATTGATTTAGGTGCCGCTTACGAAGTCGCTCAAGTCTTTATTAATGGTAAATCAGCAGGTGCTAGAATTGCACCACCATACATTTTTGATGTCACTGATCTATTCCATGAGGGAGAAAATACGATTAGAATCGAAGTTACAAAGACACTTGGAACACAGTTTAGAGGTGGATTAAACCAATACCTTTTGGTTGAACCATTTGGTTTGACTGAAACTGTAAAAATTTCAAGAAGAAAATAGGAAATATCAATTGTAACTAGATAACAAAAGAGGTTGAGAACGTTTTATCTCAGCCTCTTTAATTATTGATAACTTTATTTTGTTGTTTTTATATATATTTTGTTATAATCAAAAAGAAAGGGTTTTCTAAGGAGAACATATGATTAGTAATGAGGAATTGAAACGTTTAGTACGACTTTTACAAGTTGATTTAATCATTTTGAAAGGTAAAAATCCTAAGACTTTAAATGACCGTTTTAAAGTTAATCCTTTGTTGAAAGGAAATTTTAGGGAAATGATTAGGATAAATCATCAAGATTATTTTGACTCTCTTTCTGGTTGTCCGAGTCTTTATCAGGATAGTTTTGGGGTTTGTTATGGTTATTTTGAATACAATGGAAAAGAATATTTTATAGGTCCAATGAGTCTGGTTTCTTTTCCTAGCGCTAGTTTGCGAACCTATCTTGATTTCTATGAATTAGAGAAGAAAGATTTTCCAATTAAAACATTTTTATTAGATGATGTTCTTGAGCTTGTCTCTTTGATTGTGTCTTTAGTGACAGGGAATATTTGGAAAACAGAAGATTTACTGACATGTAATCGTGACAATATCATTATATCTAATGAAAATAGTATTCAAGGAGATTATCAAATTAAAGTTGAAGAGCTTATTGAAGCACATCATACTTATCAAGAGGAGCGTCATCTTTTAGAATATGTCAGACAAGGAGCTGTTGAAGAGGCACTTGCTTATCAAAATACGTTGGATAAATCAATTGGGCGTTTGTCTAATCGTGAAGTAACGCACTGGCGTAATCTTGCTATTGTTGCGATAACGTTGACAACGAGAGCAGCTATTGATGGTGGTTTACCACCATCAATAGCTTATAAAATTAGTGATTCTTATATCAGACAATGTGGTGATAAACAAACTATTGCGCAGTTAATTAATGTTAGAAATCAGGCTGTTACAGAATTAACTGAAAATGTTCGAAAGGAACAGAAAATCCTATCACAATCAAGTTATATTAAAGCTAGTACAAATTACATTCATAAACATTATCGTGAAAAAATATATCTAGAAGAAGTAGCTGATTTTGTAGGACTGAGTTCTACTTATTTTTCTAAATTATTTAAAAAGGAGGTTGGAATTTCTTTTCAACAATATGTTATACGTGTACGATTAGAATATGCTGCTAATCTTCTTCGTTATTCAAATGAGAGTATTACTGTTATTTCAGAGTATGTTCATTTTCCGTCACAAAGTTATTTTGGACGTTATTTTAAAGATTTTTATCATATAACACCAAAGGAATATAGAGATTTATATCATATTTCTGACAAGAATTAAAATAGTTTTTAGGAGCAAAATAAATACAAAAATAGCAAAAAGAAGATATATAAGGTGCTGCGAAAACGTTAACATATAAAATGTAAACGATTTCTATAAAGGAGAAAGAAAATGATTAATTTCGCAACAACTCATAATGATCCTGATAAAACATTGGGTTGGAATGAACGTCTGGGTTATGGTTCAGCAGCTTTTGGATTTAATATGATAAATGGTATCATTGGGACTTTTTTAACAGTTTATTTCACAAATGTTGCTATGTTGGATGCAGCGATTATCTCTAGTATCATTGCTATTTCTAAACTATTTGACGGGATATCTGACTTGATTGTTGGTAGAATGGTTGATAATACACACTCGAAAATGGGAAAGGCTAGACCTTGGTTACTACGGATGTGTGTTCCATTTGCAGTAGCGACAGTATTACTATTTTTTGTTCCTTCTAATTTTCCTATGGCATTAAAATATGTTTATGTTTTTATCATGTATAATTTGGTAAATACAGTGTGTCTGACAGCTATTCAAGTACCATTTTATGCTTTAATTTCTTTACTAACCCGTAATAGTTATGAACGTGGTTTTTTAGGAAATATTCAACAAATTTTTCAAACTCTAGGGAATGTTTTTATTAATTCTGTTTTTACTATTTTATTGACAAAATTCTCTAGTAGTGCTGATACTTATATGACACAACAAGCTTTTACTTTAACGGTTAGTTTAGTTTCTGTTTTAATGGTTATCGCTGTACTTATCTCAGTCTTTTCAACGAAAGAACGAGTTGATGATAACCCATCAGGTGATGCCGAAAAAGTTGAAGATAAAGTACCGTTTGGAGTAGCTGTAAAAGCTCTTCTATCTAATAAATATTGGGTGATGATGTTCTTTGCTATGTTAGCTATCTTTTTTGTCATTATTTTCTATTCAATTGGTGGTGTTTATTATGCTATCTATATTCTTGGAGATATGGGACAAGTTAGCTGGATGAACAACGCCATTTCTATTGCCCAGTTTGCCATTATGTTTGCTACACCATTCTTCATGAAACGTTTTGGGAAACGTCCAATTTATGCAGCAGGTATGCTTTGTTTAACGCTGGGTTTTCTTGGTTTTAGTCTTTTTGAAAATAGCGTGCCAATGATGATTTTCTTTAATGCTCTCAAAGGGATTGGTCTAGGGATGTCTGGTGGTATGGCGATGGGAATGGTTGCTGATTCCATTCTTTATGGTCAATTGAAAACAGGTGTAGATGCTGTTGGGCTAGGAAATGCAGGGGCTTCAGCTGCTCAAAAGATTGGTCTTGGTTTGGGTCAAGCTATCTTTGGTTGGGTTCTATCAGGAGCTGGATTTGATGCCTCACTAGATACTAAAGGAATTGCACAACCAAACACTGTTTTGACAGCTATTCGTATGATGTATAATTACATTCCAATGATTATGTGTGCAGTAATTTTCGTTATGATGCTTGTTTTCTTTAATCTCGAAAAAGATTTAAAAGCATTAAAAGTTGAAAAGGTATCCAAGAGTGATTAAGTAGCAAAATGTGGTGAAGAAAAATATGAAACTAACAGATTTAAAAATAAATGGAATGATTGAGCCTATTGGGTATGATTTTACGGATTTACGTGTTGCTTGGAAAGTAGTTGATGTACAAGGAAAAAAACAATCAAATGTCTGTATCGAATTATCAGATAACGTTGATTTTTCTAAAGTTCTAACAAGTATCAAGGGAAATGATTTATCACAAACTGGTACTGTAATTTCATATGACTTATTGCCAATGACTCGATATTATGTCCGTGTGAGCGTTACGGATGATTTGGAAAATACAGTTAACGCTCAGACATTTTTTGAAACGGCAAAAGACGAGATTTGGACAGGACAATGGGTGACAGGAAATGAAGACAAAAACACACATATTGTTCTTCAAAAATCATTTCATCTAGATGATAAAGTTTCTAAAGCACGACTTTATATTTCTGGGTTAGGACTTTTTGAGACTTCTCTAAATGGAGACAAGATTGGTGATGAGGTGTTAGCACCATATTATAGCCGTTATCCAGATGAAGTTCAGTATCTAACTTTTGATGTTACTGATGCATTAAAAGCTAAAGATAACGTACTTGAGATTGCTCTTGGAAACGGTTGGTATAAGGGACGATTTGGTTTAAATGGTCAGAAAGAAAATTTTGGTTCAGAATTTAAAGCAATTGCAGAGTTACACCTAACTTATGAAAATGATGAAAAAGCAATTATAGCAACAGATAAGACTTGGTCTTATCACTTAAGTCAAACACAGCTTAGCGATATTTATGATGGTGAAGAAATTGATTTTAATATCGATGATTCGGGACTAAAACCAGTTAAAGTAACTAGTCAAGAAGGAAAATTAATTCCGCGCTATAGTCTACCAGTAAGAGAACAAGAAGCTCTAAAAGTTAAAGAAGTTATTCAAACACCAGCTGGTGAGGTTGTTCTTGATTTTGGACAAAATTTTGCAGGTTATGTGGCTGTTAAGTCAAAACAACCGAAAGGCACACATGTCCTTTTAGAATTTGGTGAGATTTTACAAGATGGTAATTTCTGTCATGATAACTATCGTTCAGCTCGGTCAGAATTTGCCTTTGTTTCAGATGGTCAAGAGCGCTTGGTTAAACCACGTTTTACTTATTTTGGTTTTCGTTATGTGCGCGTGACTGGCTGGGTTGGCGAGCTTAACTCATCCGATTTTGTGGGAGTTGCCTTGTATTCAGATATGAAAACAACTGGTTCGATTGAAACAGGGCACAAAGGCATCAATCAACTTTTCTCAAATACACTTTGGGGTCAAAAATCGAATTTTATTGATTTTCCGACAGATTGTCCGCAACGTGATGAGCGTTTAGGCTGGACGGGAGATGCTCAAGTTTTTTCTGGAACAGCAAGTTACAACATGGACACAGCTGCTTTTTACAATAAATTTCTTCATGATTTACGAACTGAGCAAGTCAAATATGATGGGATTCTTCCAGGGGTTATTCCTGTTTTTGAACCTGAACGTGTCATTTTTTCAAGTGTCTGGGGAGATTTAGCAACTATTTTACCAACTGTTCTTATGGAACATTATGGCGATAGCGTAGCGCTTTCACATTATTATCCAATGATGAAAGATTGGGTAGATAAAATCACAAAAGAAGATAAAAAACGTGGGCAACGTTACCTCTATGATTTTGGCAATCAGCTTGGAGACTGGCTTGCCTTAGATGGTAGGACATCACAAAGTATGGAAGGTGGCACTGACACTTACTTTATTGGTTCTTGTTATTATGCTAAGTCTGTTAAAATGACCGCTGAGGCAGCTAAGATTTTAGGTAATGATTTTGATTGTGTTTATTACAATGATCTTTATGAAAAAATTCGTCATGCTATTTTAGCAGAATATTTTTCAGCCAGTGGTCGTTTGGTATTTGACACACAAACAGCTTACATCGTTGCTTTGCACACAGGTATTTACAGCAATCATGACCGTTTGGTAACTGATTTAAAAACACGTCTTTATAAAGACTGTTATCGATTGACAGGTGGTTTTGTTGGCGCGCCGTTAATGTGCCGCGTATTTGCTGAAAATGGATTAATCGATGAGGCATTTTATTTCTTAACTCAGCCAGAGTTTCCAGGTTGGATGCATTGCATTGACTTGGGAGCAACAACTATTTGGGAACGTTGGAACTCTGTTCTTGATAATGGAAAATTAAGCGGAAAAATGATGAACTCTCTTAATCATTACGCATATGGTGCAATTGTTGAATTCTTGTATCGTAATGTTGCAGGCTTAAAAGCAGCTCAACCAGGATTTAAGTCTATTGACTTTGCTCCTCAGTTAAGTGCTAAACTACAACGTGTTCAAGCAAGTTTTAACTCGCCATATGGCATCTATCAATCTAGCTGGAAAATTTTAGAAAATGGTGAGGTGACAGTTAGCTTAGATGTTCCTTTCAATGCTAGTGCAGAAGTTCATCTTCCTTATTACTCTGGTGAAGTGATTGGCAAGGTGACTAGTGGTCATTATGAATGGCAATACCAGCCGACAAAAGAGGTTCGTGGTAAATTTAATCGTAACAGCATTGTGAAAGATTGGCTAAAAGATAGTCGAGCAAGAGAAGTCATCAAAAAAGAGTCACCTTTGTTGGATTATTACTTGATGACTGGTAACGAAGATTTCTTGTATGAAAATCTTGAAACATTACCAAGTAAGGATTATATGGGATTCACTAAAGAAGAAGTTACTCGTTTAGAAAAAGAGATTCTATCGATTTTTGAGGAGGCATTATGACAAATTATTACCAAGTTGAAAAAGTGAATCAGCATATTTTAGCGATTAAAAGTTTAGGTGGGGAATTTGTTTATTTAATTCTCGGAAAAAAACGTGCCCTTTTAATCGATACATGTGTAGGGATAGGTCATCTAAGACAATTTGTTGAAAGTTTAACTGATTTACCGATTACAGTTGCACTGAGTCATGGTCATGTTGACCACGCTATGGGGGCGCCTGAATTTGAAGACGTTTATCTTAACCCGCTTGATTTACCGATTTATCAAAAAATGTGTGACGTTGAGACACGTTTGGATTATTTAAAAATCACTTTACCTTGTCCATTAGAAGAGAGTATGAAAGAAACGCTTCTTGAAGCGAAGCCTAATTATGAGTTTAAACCATTAGAAGATGGTCAAGTATTTGATTTGGGAGATTTACACGTCACAGCTTATGCTTTTCCTGGTCACACACCTGGGATGATGGCTTTCTTAATTGCTGAAGAAGAAATCTTGATTTTGGGAGATGCTTGTAATAATTCTACATTTTTATTTGACGAAGATGCTTGTGATGTGGAAACTTACCAAAATGCTTTAAAATCTGTAAGGGAACACCTTGATGGTAAATTCAAACGTATCTTTATCAGTCATCATGATATGGAGGTTTCAGTTGATATTTTAGATAATATGCTTGGGGTTTGTGATGATATTATAAACGGAAAATCCGATGATTTACCATTTCATTTTATGGGGATGCAAGCTTATATTGCTAAAGCATGTGATGAACATTTTTGTCGCAAAGATGGTAAAGATGGAAATCTAATTTATAATAAAAAGAAAATTTATGCCAGAAAGGAGAAGATATCGTGACTTACCTTGCTATTGATGTTGGGGGAACGTTTACCAAATATGCAGTCATGACCAAAGAGGGAAAATTTTTAGAAAAAGGTAAATTTCCAACGGTAAAAACTAGCAGTTCGGATTTTTTAGACAGCATTTCTAGATTGTACCAAAATTGTGAAGATGTGAAAGGAATTGCCATTTCGACTGCAGGTGTTATCGATAGTGAAGCAGGGGTGATGCTTACTGGTGGCTCGCTTGATTTTATCGAAAACTTACCGATTGTATCAATCTTAAGCCGAAAATGCCAAATACCTGTTTCTGTTGAAAATGATGCTAAGTGTGCAGCTTTAGCAGAATTATGGCAAGGCTCTTTATCAGATTGTCAAAGTGGAGTTGCTATGATATTGGGCACAGCTGTTGGTGGTGCAGTGGTTATTGACCGAAAAATTTTGAAGGGTAAGGACTTGTTAGCTGGAGAATTTTCTTACATCATGACAGATAGTACAGACAGCTTGAACTGGAAAAAGAACTTTGCTATCAATGGTGGTGTGCCAGGACTACTTCATTTGGTTGCAGATGCTAAAAATATTCCTCGTTCAGAAGTATCTGGAGAATTAATTTTTGAATGGATTTCAAGTGGTGATGAAATTAGTCTTGAATGTCTAAGACAATACGCACGTTTATTAGCAACACAAATTGTTAATCTTCACTTTGTTATCAATCCAGACCGCTTTGCTATCGGAGGTGGTATTAGTGAGCAACCTATGTTAATTCAATTAATTCGAGAGGAAATTGTTAAAATGATAGCAAATTATCCTTTTAATATTGCTAGTCCAGAAGTGGTTACCTGCGCTTTTCATAATGATGCCAATCTATTAGGGGCTTTGTATGTTTTCTTAAGTAATTATGAAAATAAAAGTGAGGTGAGCAATTAAGAATTTATTAAGTTTAAACGATTATATTATAAACAATCCTAAAACTTTTCTTTTTCATAATCTCCAACAAAGTAGAGTTATAAGAGTGTGACTCTACTTTTTTAATTTTTATCTGTTTAATTTTTACATAAAAAAACAAGCTGAGGAACTGAACAGCTTCCCCAGTTTATTTTTTACTTAATTTTTCTACGGCTAGCTTGAGTAATGGTTATTACGGCATCATTAGTAGCATAGATACCTTGGACATCACCCGTGTTTAGAGCAGCGATTGCTTCGTTTGAAAAATGCATGGCATTAATAGTGAAGCTGATTTCTTGGTTATTGCTTGTTGCTTTGAAAATCTTGCTGTCCTTGGTATTTGTAATACTAATTGTTTGTGGTAAGTCAGAAAGTTCACCGATTTTTTCGTTGACTTCTAAATCAAGGACTTTAATGTGTTTGTAAATCGAAAACTTATTATTTTGAGTTTTCTCAAGCGTGAGTGTGGCATAGTGATCATTATTAATCATAATTGCTAAACCAAAAGCACCATTATTGGGGTGACTTTCTGAGCTAATGTCAACTTGGAAAATTTCTGCGTGTTCTGTCTGGCGTACTGCAAGAAAGCTTGGTACTCCGAGGGTTTCAAGTTTTTCAGATGAGCCAGTGAGGCTTAAGGCATTATTTTTGATAGTGATTCGATTAGCTAAGCTATCACGCAAACTGAGCCATTCAGGATTAAGTTCAGAAGTTTCAAAGGTATCGACAAAATCAGTGAATTTTTGCGGTGAAAGTGTTTGAGCATGTTCTGGGAAATTCGTCATATTGACAGTGTCAGTTGGAATTCCATTATTGATAAGAGGCCATTCTCCTGACCAATCAACAGGGTATAGAAGTGTCTCACGACCGATGTTTGTGTATTGGACGAAGCCAACTGTAGCTGGTCGTGTTCCAAGACAAGTTAACCACCAATTGCCAAGTTGGTCTTGGAAAAGGTCGGCGTGTCCGATATTTTGAAGAGGCTGTTCGGCATGATCACGATTAGTAAAAAGAGGGTTGCAAGGTGCAGCTTCATCGTAAGGTCCCCAGATATTTTTACTTCGAAACATAGTAATCATATGACCAAGTCCAGTTCCCCCTTCTGCAAGAAGAAGGTAGTAATAGCCATCTTTTTTGATAATGTGAGGCCCTTCGACGTCACGTCCACCAGAACCATAAGAAAGAATTTCAGCTTGTCTAATTGTCTGACCGGTAGTGATATCAATTTCAATTTGACGAATGGCTTTTTGACCATTTTCGAGGTAGCCTGTAAATTGAACATAAGTTTTATCGTCTTCAAAATATAAGTCTGGGTCAATTCCAGGAAAATCAACCTCTACTCGATTATTTTCCCAGACAATACTTTCTTTATCGTCACTTAATTTTCCACGAATAATAAAGTTTTTCCATTCAGCAAAATTTGTGGTGATAACGTAGAAGTAACCTTCGTGATATTGAATGCAAACGGCAAAAATACCTTCGTTAGATTTAGCCTTGCGTAAGTCAGCTTGGTTATGTTTTTTAGCAATACTAGGCAATTTTGTCCAGTTAAGAAGGTCTTTTGATTTTGATAGAGCGATTCCTGGATAATATTCAAAGGTTGAGTTAACAAGGTAAAAAGTATCATCGACTCGTACAATAGATGGGTCAGGATACATACCTCGTAATATTGGATTTTGATATGAAGTAGTAGTCATTATAAATTCCTTTCAATAAAAGCCGAGTAATTAATTCGGCTATGTTTAGTTGTGATTATAAGTTTCCCAAGCTTTTAGAATATCTTGGTAATTTAAGTCAGCTGTGTTGTTAAAACGTTTATCGGCATGATTGAGTTCATCTCCACCAACACCAATGGAAACACTGCCTGCACTATTGATTGCTTTAACCCCAGCAACAGAATCTTCAATACCGACGCAATCATAAGGAGAGATAGCTAGAGCAAAGGCTGCTGCTAGAAAAATATCTGGAGCAGGTTTGCCACTGGTAATTTTAGCAGGGTCTACGATAGCATCAAAAAAGTCTGTTAAACCAAGTTTTTTAAGAATGAATGGTCCGTTTTTACTAGCAGAGGCAAGAGCGATTTTTATATTGTGTTGTTTTAAATCAATAAGAAGTTTAGATATTCCTGGGAGAATATCATTTTGTGATAAATTTTCCAAGGTATGAACGTAAAGTTGATTTTTTTCAGCAGCTAAAGCAGCAAACTCTTCCTTAGAAACCTTAATATCGAGGTAATCAAGGATGATTTGTAAAGAATCTTCACGGCTAACACCTTTTGTTTTTTCTTCTAGTTCATCTGGTAATTCAGCATTAAAATGTTTTTTTACTAAATGACGCCAAGCTGCAAAATGGTAAATGGCTGTGTCAGTAATAACACCGTCAAGATCAAATAAAGCACCTTTCATGAGTTAATCCTTTCTTTGAGAAATGACGGGTGTCGCTTCAAGAAGTTCAACAATTTTGTCAAGGTTTTCTTGTGAAATAGTGATAAACGGTAAAATTTCATTTAATTTCTTAAGGGACAATTTACCAAGACCGCCATTAAGAGCATCTGGGTCATTGCGGAAGAAGTCAAGAATTGGATCAATTTTATCAATTTTTTCAACTAGATAAGCATCTGACATAATTTCTGCGGCTGGAGTTTCAGCGGAATAACGTTCGATGTAATCTTGATTTGGTTGGTAGCTGATAGTATAAGTACCAGCAGTTAAATCAAATTGTCCACCGATAATTTCGTGATTGTTAATCATTATAGTAACATTCTCAGAACGTGGTAGTTTCACATGAGCAGTTGCACCGAAAGGAATGCTAAGAGTCATCTTAATTGTATGATTGTTGTCTGTTTCAATTTCGTAGGCGACAGCAATTTTTCCATATGATGATTCATAGTAACCACTTACTTTGTTTAAGCGAGCATCAAATTCTGGTGCTAAATCAAATTCTTGATAACCTTTTTTAGAGTTTCTGATACCTAAAACGTATTTATAAGCCCATTCCATGATAGCACCAATTGAATAGTGGTTTAGTGAATTCATCCCTTCAGGGTTCATGGAACCATCTGGCATTACAGAATTCCAGCGTTCCCAAACTGTAGTGGCACCGAGATTAACAGCATAAAGCCATGATGGGTAATCTTCATGCAAGAAGATAGTTGTTGCTAATTTGTGGTAACCATATTTTGAGAGCATTTGGTTGGTGTATGGAGTACCGACGAAACCAGTTTTAAGGTGATTATCATCTTTACCAATACGATTGACAAGGTCGCTAACAACTCGACTAGTTTGTTCATTTGGAATCAATTTAAATTGAAGGGCAAGAGCATAAGCTGTCTGAGTATCAATTGTCAAACGACCATTTTTTGAAATGTACTCATCGTGAATGGCTGTTTTGATGCCTTGAGAAAGTTTAGCGTATTTCACTTCATCTGCAGTATTTCCAATCAATTTTGCAGTTTCAGAGACGATATAAGCTGAATAATAGTAATAAATAGATGCAATAAAATCTTCATCGGTTTTTCCTGTTGGCATAGCTGGATTTTCGCCATCTAAAGCTAACCAATCGCCAAATTGGAAACAATCAGTCCAAAGATTTGGAGTTGCTGTATGTCGGGTAATCCAGTCTACCCAGTCACGCATGGCATCATAATGTTCTACTAAGATGCTAGCGTCACCTGTTGCTTGATAAGCATTCCATGGAACAAATGTTGTTGCATCGCCCCAGATAGCTCCTCCACCATCTTCGTTACCGAATGCAGGAGCGTACATTGGTGCACGACCATCATTTAGTTTTTGTTCAATGGCAACATCTTTTAAAAATTTACGATAGAAAGCATAAGCGTTCATGTTTAGAATGGCTGTGTTTGAAAAGACATTGGCATCTCCAGTCCATCCTAGGCGTTCATCACGCTGTGGGCAGTCTGTTGGAGAATCAACAAAATTACTCTTTTGCCCCCAAATAACATTTTGGAATAAACGATTGACTTTGCTATTTTGAGTGGTAATGTTACCAGTGCTTTCCATATCAGAATAAATCACGTCAGCTTTAAAATCATCTGGGTTAAGGTTATCAATTCCTTCAACTTTTATGTAACGATAGCCGTAGTAAGTAAAGCTAGGTTGTACCCATTTTTCAATACCATCTGAAATGTATTCAAATGCTGCGCGTGCTGTGCGGAGATTATCGCGGTAGAAATTACCTTCTTGCAAAATTTCACCAACTTGAAGATAAATTTTAGTGCCTTTTGGAGCACGGTTGTAAAAACGGAAAAGTCCAGCATGGTTTTGCCCAAAATCCAGCATGGTTTCCCCAGCAGGTGTTTGAATCACTTCTTTGACATCGAGCGTTTCTTTGACGACTAGTGGAAGACTAAGTCGGTCAGATAAAATACTTTTGTCTGCATTAGTGATAGCAACGGGTTGCCACTCAGTTAATTCAATCGTATCATCACGGTCTTCACCGTAATAAATAGAAGATTTTGTGATATTGCCAGCTGTAGTTTCCCAACTTGAATCAGTAGTAATTACTTCATGGCTACCGTCTTCATAATCGATATGATATTCTGCAATAGCGCGGTGTTGGTCCCCATAAATGCAGTCTACACCTTCAATAAAGCCATAAGGTCCCTTAAACCAACCGTCAGCTGTTGAGATAAGACATTCATGTTCTCCTTCTTGGAGAGCTTTTGTAATATCATAAGTCTGCACTTGAATCCATTGTGTGTAGTCGTCAACACCAGGAGCTAAAAATTCATTTCCCACTTTTTGGCCGTCAATAAAAGTTTCATAGACTCCAAGAGCTGTCATATAGAGGCGAGCTTTGATTACTTTTTTAGTAATACTTATATTTTTACGAAAAAGTGTATTTTGAATTGTTTTGTCATTATTAGTAATCCATTTTGCTTCAAAAGCTTCAGTCATTTTTCCTGTTTCAAAATGAGAAGTGGAACTAACAATCTCGCCAGATTCACGTTTGAGGTTAATTGTAACGTCGTATCTTGTGCGAGGGGTTAATGGAAAATCTGGTTCAAAAATATTATTATCATAAATCAGAAAATCTGTTTGATAATCTATTTGTTCTTGATGTTTGATAATGAGCTGTTTTTGAATGGTTTCACTTGTTTCAGAGTTAATTTTAAAACTGATGTGAAGTTTTTCTAACAGAAATCCTAGGGGTTCTGTCATATGGTTAATACTAATAGCTGTTATTTTCATAAGTTATCTCCTTAAAGTGCTGCATTGAAATCACCGCAAGTAGGATCAATAGGGTTAATACCTTCAAAATTTTCTTGTCCAGTCATTTTACGAATAATTGCTTTAACGTTGGCTGGGTTTCCAGTATAAGCGTTGATATAGGTTGAAAGGTAAGGAACATCGAATAAGTGATAAGGATTTGCGGTTGAAACAAAAACTGTTGGAATGGCTTTAGCAAACCATGGTGCATTGGCAGCCATGAGATGAATCCAATCAAGTCGTGTTGTGGTTTGGTTAGAAGCAGTTTCGACATTAGCAACGTAAAAAGCAAGGTCGAATTTTTCTTTTAAATCAGCAACACCTTCTTCAAACATTTCGTGGAAGTCCATTTGATAAAGCGAAACGTCAAAACCAACTTTTTCGAGTTCTTCTTTAAACAAATCTGTAACTTTTCCACCTTCTTTAAAACCACCATCGTCAGAGTCTCCAAGGACAATTAAACGAACACGTGGTGTTTTAGCAGGTGAGATAGGAAGAAGATGGTCACGGTCTTTAACAAGTGTGACAGATTGTTTAGCGATTCTTTCCGTGATTGCTTGGTGTTCGTTAGTTTTAAGAGTTAATGTTTCAGGGATTGTAATTCCAAGTTCACCATCCGTCGTTAGTACTTTTTGAGAAACTTTTGTTGCAAGGATGCGAGTTACCGCCTCATCAAGTCGTTCTAGAGAAACGACGCCAGTTTTGACTGCAGTTGTGATGGCTTTATAGTCTTCATCGATATTTTTATTAAAGAGAATCATATCAACACCAGCGTTGATGGTAGCTGGGAGCAGTTCTTCACGGGAAAGGATAACATTGTAGCCAACCATAGCAGTTGCATCAGTCATTGCAAGTCCATTGAAGCCAAGTTCTTGGCGTAATAAGCCGTTGATGAGTAATTTTGATGCAGAAGCTGGACGAAGATCTTGGTCTTTGATGCCTGTTTGCAATTTGCGCTCCCAAGCTGGTTGATAGATATGCCCAATCATAACAGTTGAGATGCCTTGGTCGATAAAGGTTTTATAAATGTGCCCGTATGTATTTGACCAGTCATCAGCTGATAAACTATTAATACTTGAAAGTAGATGCTGGTCACGCTCATCAACACCATCACCGGGGAAATGCTTGATAACAGGAATGACTTGGTTTTCTTCTAAACCTTTTCGTTGTGCTTGTGCCATACGGAGAACACGCTTAGGATCAGAACCGAATGTTCGTGTGTTTGTAATCGGGTTACGGAAGTTATTGTCGATATCAACGATAGGAGCAAAAGACATGTTGCAACCAACTTGATTGGCTTCATATCCTGCTATAGTACCTAATTGAAAAGCGGCATCGGTGTTGTCAGTGGCTGCCATTTGCATTGGCATTCCAAGCCAAGTTCCTTCATTTACGATACCGTTTCCACCAGATTCTAGGTTAGCTGCAAAAAAGAGAGGGTATTTGCTGCGGCTTTGAATCTGTTTGATTTGGCGTTTGATATCTTTTGCTGGGCCAGGTCGAAACATCATGCCGCCTGGTTTGTATTTATCGATAAATTCATCAAGGTTAACGGTGTTTTCATCTTGACCAATGACAAAAAATAATTGCCCGATTTTTTCATCAACTGTCATTTGATTAACTTGTTGGTAAACATAGTCAATCTCATCTTTTGTTAAATAATATGGATTTGTAGTCAAATCAATCATAATTTTTCTCCGATTCTAAAATGTTTACGCTTACAGTGTATCTTAAAAAAAGAAGCGATACTATTGCCAAATTAAAGTACTTTTGTGTTGATTTCACAGATTTATAAAAATGAACTTGTACTTTGATTTTATTTTACGTAAAATAAAAACTAAATTGAATATAATAAAGCGACACTTTTTAGAAAATAACTGTGAAAATACAATAAGTTGATGAAGGAGTTAAAAATGGATACTAATGTTCTTGAAAGATTGCGTCATAATAATCAAAATCCTGTTGATTGGGAAAAAGTCAAGTACGGTTTTAAAGCGGATATTACAGGTCATATTGATAATGAACCAATTTATAATTTTTTTCAAACACTAACGGATAATCTTGAAATTACTGCCAATGCTATTTCAGTTTCAGTTCAACCCATCCGCTCTTATATTCCCTTTCATGTTCATAATTATGTTGAAATCATTGTTCCTCTTTTAGGAAATTGCCGATTTGAATCACGTAATGGTATTATTGAAATAGGACAGGAAGATATTATGATTGTAGGACGAGGTACTGTTCATCGTGTTCATGAAATTGATCCAACTACTATCGTTGTTAATATTGCTTTACAACCTTCAGCATTTTCATTTAATGATTTAAACTTTATGCTACATCCAGGAGGTGGACAAAGTATTTCTAATATATTGTTTACTATTTTGAATGATGAAAATTACGGAGATAGCCAGTATAATCTTTTTAGGATTCAGCATGACAAAAAGATAGTTTCCCTGATTTATGACATTATTGATGAATATTATCAGAATGATATTCAAGCTAATCAAATCATTCATTTTAATGTTTTAACACTTTTTTCACGTTTAATTCGTCACTTTTATCATACGGACTATTCTGTAGAGCAATCAAAAAATCATCAGAATACATTAATGCCTATGTTGTTATACATTGAAGAACATTATGCTGATATTACCTTAGAAAAGATGGCGGATTATTTTGGTTTTAATCCTAATTATCTTTCTTCATATCTTAAAAAGAATACAGGGATGACATTTATTAAGTTAGTTCACTTACAGCGTGTGAATATAGCTGCGGAGTATCTTCAGTATACAAAAGCACCTATTGAGCAGATTTCTGTAAAGGTCGGCTATGAAAATCCTTCTTATTTTTATAAAATGTTTCGAAAAATTTTAGGTGTCTCGCCCAAAGAGTATCGGATAGGAAATAGTTAAAGCACAGGATTAGTTTTCCTGCGCTTTTTGTGTGCGGTATTGATTAGGTGATAGTCCAGTTTCTTCTTTGAAATAATGGTAAAAATAATTTTCAGATGAGAAGCCAAGTCCATTAGCAATATCTGTAATTTTCATATTTGTAGTATGAAGCAGCTGCTTTGCCTTACTAATACGGATAGATTTGGCATATTTAATGATAGTCATCCCGCTCTGTTTTTTGAGGAGGCGGTTAAGATATTCAGAATTATAGTGAAGTTGTTTTTCAATATCCTTTCGTGAAATATTTCCATAATGCGATTCAATTAGACTAATTAATCGACTAACTAAAAACTCCTCTTTGTTAAGGTCAATATCGACTCTATTTAGTTGAAAGATATTAGGGTTTTCAAGCTCTGTTAATAGACGAAGTAATAAGCCTTTTTGAAAATACTCAGCTCCAATTTTAAAAGTGGCTAGTTCTAGTTGTATAGCATCTAAAAGTGTTCTAAAAAGTGGATTATCAACTGGAGCACATGGAGAAAATTCAATATAGCTGCGCATCCAGTCATCTTCTCCCTGCAGATTGGATAATAAGAATTGGAAAATCTTTCCTTGGATCTCTGGGGTACTTTCAAGAGGGAGAAGCACTTCTTTTAAAATATCTTCCGAGATATTTAAAACTAGAAGATGACCATTTTTTAAAATGTCACTATGAGTAATCCGCCGATTTAGTAAGCATCCTTGACCAGCATGGTAAATAAATTCTTTATCTTCAATCTTGTTAATCACTGTTCCAGATAAAACATAGAGAAGTTCAAATGCAGTGTTTTGATGCATTTGATCATAATTTTCAGCGATAAAATATTGAATTTTTTCTTCCTGAACATTAGTGTAAAGGACTTTATCTTTAACTCCTTTTTTATAAAAAAGGGCTAAAGAAGCCGTATTTTCAAGCCTAGGGACATTATTAGTCATAATAGTTCCTTCGAGTTTTTGGAATTCTTTTTTGGCAGATTCTAACATGAAAAACTCCTTTCTAAGTTGATTTTTTATAGTAAACGCTTTCTAATGATTGGATATTTGCATTATAACACAATTTTATTTGGGATAAAATACAGTCAGAAACTAAAAGAAGAAGGAGAACAGGATGAGACAGAAAATTTCTTTGAATCATAATTGGCGCTTTCATTTAGGAGAATTTCCACAGCCTCCCAAAAAAGTAGCCAAGAAAGCTTATGCCTTTGGTGGTTTTACTGCAAGTCTCCCAGAAGAGAACCAACAACGGTTACCAGTAAGCTCTGGTGGAGAAAACTTTTTAAAATTAATTGCACAAGGAAATATGGAAGAGGGATTACGAAACCTATGTGCAACAGACTTAGAGAGTCAATTAGATGACTCTTGGAAAACTGTTGAGTTACCACATGACTGGAAGGTGACTCTTCCTTATGAAGATAATCCTGCTAATTTAATGGCAGGCTCAAAGGCTGATGGTATTGCTTATTATCGTAAGCGATTTAAGATAGATGATGATATTAAACAAGAAAATCGTATTATTCTACAGTTTGATGGTGTTATGCGGATGGCGGATATTTGGCTTAATGGCTCCTATCTTGGGCATAATAATAGTGGTTATACGATGTTTGAATTTGATATTACTGAAATGCTTTATTATGGAGATGAAGGAGATAATATATTATTAGTTAAAGTAGACACAACATCAGGTTCAGAAGGATGGTGGTATGAAGGAGCAGGGATTTATAAAGAAGTATCACTGAAAATTATTCCTAACCTTCACCTCAATGAAGAAGATTTCTATGTTTATACTAAATCATTTGAAGATGGCAATGCTCAGTTAGGAGTTGAAGTCTCCGTTACTAATGATGGTGATGACACTGTTTTAATTTCACCAAAGATTAATATTGCAGGCACAGTTATCAAGTTATCTGAAAAAATGGTTGCTCCACTAACAACAGAAATTTTTACAAAAGAAGTAGTTTTTGATAATCCGACACTATGGTCTCCAGAAAATCCATACCTCTACCAAGCAACTGCGGTTCTTGAAAACGATAAAATTGTCAAAAATTTTGGAATTCGTACGTTTGATTATGATGAAAAAGGTTTTTACCTTAATGGAAAGCCATATGAGTTACACGGTATTTGTGAGCACCAAGATTTTACAGGAGTAGGAGTAGCACTAAATAAGGATATCATTCATTATAAAATTAAAATAATGAAAGAAATGGGAGTGAACGCTTATCGTAGTGCTCATCATTTTGCATCAAAAGACTTGTTAGGGATCTGTGATGAATATGGAATTCTTGTGATGAACGAAAATCGTATACCAGAAAGTAGTCCTTGGCGATTAGCTGATTTAGGAAAGGCAGTTAAACAATCGCGAATGAATGCCTCTCTAGCTTTCTGGTCAATTGGAAATGAGGAATTAACAGGAAACACTACTTTTGGTGGACGCAATATTAAACGTTTAGCACAAATCATTAGAAAATTTGATAAGGAACACCTCTTATTATCCGCGGAATTATTAAGTCCTGAAGGCTCTGTTAATGAGGATTATCTTCAATATTTCGATATTTTAGGTGTGAATTATCCAGAAGCAGGTGTTATGGGAGCAGGAGCTGAATTAATTCACCAAAAGTATGCTAAGCTTTCAATGATGTCTACTGAAAATGCTTCGTATTTTTCTACAAGAGGAATCTATAAAGATAATGGAGACAAGTGCCATTGTAATAATTTTGGTTCAATGTATTCAATGGTTTTGCCTGGAAAACGCCAATCAGGGGACCCAGGTGTTGGAGGGACAGCTCATCCAGAAGAGGTGCTTAATTATCTCTCAACTCATCCTTATATGGGCGGTGTCTTTCTTTGGACTGCATTTGATTACTTTGGTGAGCCATCTCCATTTGTGTACCCTGCGATTAGTTCACAATTTGGTATTTGTGATTTAAATGGATTTCCAAAAGATTATTATTACTATTACCAAGCTCATTGGACCGATGCCCCGATGGTTCATTTGATGCCTCACTGGAATAAAGAGGGTCTTGAAATTGATGAACGTGGCTACACTCCTATTCGCGTCTTTTCAAATGCTGAAGAAGTAGAGTTGTTTATCAACGGCATTAGTCAAGGAAAACTTCCACTTAATGATTGTCAATCTAATTATAAGGTTCTTTATCAAGAAGGAGATATTAAAGTTTTAGCTTATCAAGATGGAAAAGTCGTTGCTACAGATTATCACGTGACTTCAGAAAAAGTAAGCAAACTTTCCGTCGAAAAAATTTATTCAGGTAATCGTTTTGCTTTGTTTGCCATCTCCGCATTAGACCAATATGACCATTTTGTTCCAATGGCTGATAATTCTATATCTATTAAAGGTGAAAAAGGAACAGTTGTGGGGCTAGGAAATGGCAATCCAAGTGATACCTCAGATTACAATTTACAAGAAATTAGCCTATTTTCTGGGAAAGCAATGGTAATTGTTGCATTAGATGAAAACGGCAAAGCAGAAATCTCGGTTAAATTAAAATCTGTGAAATAGACATATAAGACCTTTAATATGAATATAGAGAAAACGTTTACAAATAAATATACTAGAGTCGTAAAATAATTTCAGAAAGGTAATACTTACTATGAGTACTGCAAAAACAAAAATCGGTGTCGTTAGCATGGCAACACTAGCCATGTCAGGTTCTGTAGCAGGATCAGCTATCGCAGCAATTTCAGCTGACTTTCCCAACACTCCCATTTCAACGGTTCAACTTCTTTCGACTTTCCCAGGACTCGGGTCACTAATTATCACGCTAATTGCTGGTCAAATGGCTATGCGCATTTCTAAAAAGAATCTTGTTCTTCTTGGAGTAGCACTAGTGACGATTGGTGGTCTTATTCCGGCTGTTTGGAATAGTTCAATGGTTGGATTACTTACTTGTTCAGTTATTCTAGGTATGGGAGTTGGATTCATTTCAACAATAAACCCAATGCTTTTATCACAATACTTTGATGGCGAAGAACGTTCTGGTATGATGGGAGTCAATACTGGTATGACATCACTTGGAGCGATGATTTTAACTGGTGTTGGTGGTATACTTGGTGGTCAAAATTGGCGTAATCTTTATTGGGTATTTGCGATTGGTATTTTAGTTTTTCTTTTAGTACTTTTTTGTTTACCAAAAGATGAGCCCGAAAAAGAAATGGTAACAGCAGATGGTAAAAAAGAAAAAGTATCAACAGTCGCAGTTTTAAAAGAGTTAAAAGCCCCAGTTTATATCATTATTTTTATTGCATTCCTTCTAGGAATTGCCTACACAGCATATGCAGCAAACCTTTCAATTGTAGTAGCTGAGCGTGGTGTTGGTGGTACTGCAATGACTGGTATTATTAACGCAGTAGGTACTTTTGGTGGTATTTTTGCAGGATTTGGTCTAAAGTATATCCGTAAAGTAACTAAACCAAATACTCTTGCTTTTGGATTTATCTTCTTATTGATTACTTTGCTTTTGACTTACTTTTTTGCTAATCCATTTGTCTTGATGATTGCAGCTGTATTTGCAGCAATGGCAATGGTTATGGTAATGGCGACTTGTCCATTTTTACTTTCAATGGTTTCCAAACCAGTTCAAATTCCAGTGGTTATGTCAGTTTATGCCTTTGTAAATGCTCTTAGCTCAGCTATTGCTCCTAAATTAATTAGTTGGCTTCAAGTGCCAGCAGGGGTGCCATCATTTATCTTTGCAGGTGTTGTTTCGCTTATCGTTGCTATTGTTTTAATGATAACTCGTTTTGGTGAAAAAGTTGAAAGTGGCTCACTCATCCCTGATGGACGCGGCACAGCAGAAGAAGCTTTAGCTGATTAATTAAGGAGACAAGTAGATGACTGATGAAAAAATATATATTTGGGGAGAAAAAATCCCTGGAAATAGTCCAAAAAGTAAAATGGATATTTTAGACATTCACAAAAACTACACTACTCAGGATTTATTTGAAAAATACCCAGGTATTTGGGATAAATCTACATCAAAAATTGATGATATGTCTGGAAATGATACAATGGTCTATCGTCAAGAAATTGAAAATGGGCCAGCTCAACTAACTTATGAGGATAAACCTTTTCTTATCCCTTATCTGGTTGAGGGGAGTGACAAATGTGTCATCATTTGCCCTGGTGGGGCCTATTTAACGAAATCAATGATTGAAGAAGGAAAAGATGTTGCTGAATTTCTTAATCAGGCTGGAATCTCTGCTCTGGTTCTTTGGTACCGCACATATCCTTATCGTGCGCCACTGATGTTTTTAGATTGTCAACGTGCCATTAGATACGTGCGTTATTATGCTAAAAATTTTGGAATAAATCCTAATAAAATTGCAATAGTTGGCTTTTCTGCTGGAGGAAACTTGGTATCAGTGACCAACTTTATCATGCGTAATCAAACAATTATTATTGATGATTATCAACCAGATGAGATTGATAAAATGGATGCCTCGGTTGCTGGTTTAGCAGGAATTTATCCAGCAGTTGCCATAGCAGAAGATAAGATTATTGCAGCAATAGGTGGGAAGGACATTTATAACGATCCAACGAAACGTCAAAAATTCGCTGAAAATTACGATGTTTTTAGCCATATTCAGAAAGGTGATGCGCCCTTATTCTTGTGTGCAGCTATGGATGACGAGGTGGTTCCTGCACACCACTTGTTACGATTAACTCAAATTGCTCAAGATAGAAAAATTCCAGTTGAGTTACATCTTTTTCCGTATGGTGGTCATGGTTTTGGAGCATGTTTAGGTGAACAAATCCCACAATTTTATCATGATAGAAGTTTGGTCAGACAATGGAAAGATTTATTCGTAACATGGTTAAATCATTTATTTGAGGAAAAATAACAATTCTTAGTTCATGTTTTTTTCTGTAAATTTGATACGAATAATCTAATTCCTAGTTCTTGTCAAAACTGCAAGAGGTGCTAAAATAAAAATGTAAACGTTTTCTAAAAGATAAAAAATAAATTTTAGGAGGATATGTTCATGTCAGACTTTTATGTTCCGTCAGTTAATTTAATTGGTTGTGGTGTTGTTAATGAAATTGGAAGTCATATTAGGGAATTAGGATATAACAAAGCACTTTTGGTTACTGACCATTATATTGCTGGAAGTGATATTTTATCCAAAGTGACTGCACCATTAGAGAGTGAAAAGATTGACTATGTCATCTATAGTGAGGTTGATCCAAATCCAACAGTGAAGAATGTTGAAGAAGGTCTAGCTATCCTAAAAGAAAATGGCTGTGATTTCATTATCTCACTGGGAGGAGGCTCGCCACAAGATGCTGCTAGCAGCATTTCAATCTTAGCAACTAATGGTGGTCGCCCACAGGATTATGAAGGTGTTCATAAGTCAAAAGAAAAAGGTCTTCCAGTTGTAGCTATTAATACAACAGCGGGAACGTCAGCTGAAATTACGATTAATTATGTCATTACTGATGAAGAACGTAAGGTTAAAATGGTAATGGTTGATAAGAACAGCCTAGCTTTGATGTCAGTCAATGATCCAGAGTTAATGGTTTCAATGCCAAAATCTCTCACTGCAGCAACTGGTATGGATGCTTTGACACATGCTATTGAAGCCTTGGTTACACCAGGTGCGTACGGAGTAACTAAAAAACTTTCTATTGGAGCAATCGAGCTTATCAAAGAATTTTTGCCTCGAGCTGTTGAAAAAGGTGATGACATGGAAGCGCGTGAAGCCATGGTTAATGCGATTTTTCTTGGTGGCATGGCTTTTAACAATGCTGGTCTTGGTTACGTGCATGCCATGGCACATCAACTAGGTGCTGTTTACCATCTGCCACACGGCGTTTGCTGTGCCATGATTTTACCAATTGTAGAACGTGAAAATGCTAAACATGTCCCAGAAGCTTTTCGTGACGTTGCTAAAGGACTGGGACTTCATATTGAAAATAAATCCGACCAAGAGTGTGCCGACTATGCTATTTTTGAAATCGAAAAATTATCAGCTGCTGTTGGCATTCCTAAAAAGTTAACAGAACTTGATATTAAGGAAGAAGAATTCGATTTTGAATTTCTCTCTAAAAATGCACTCCTTGATGCCTGTGCACCAGGTAATCCATTTATGCCAACTTTGGAAGAAACAATTGCACTCTATAAGCAACTCTTTTAATTTTAATAGTTAAATATGAAAAGAAATAAGCCACATAATCTCCTGTGGCTTATTTTTTACCTAAAACATCTTTGCAAAAATGCAATAATGTGTTAAGATAGTAGCTAAAAAATTTATTAAGGAGGCTAACTTGGATAAAACAACATTAAAGGATTTAGCAAAAGCAGAGTTACATTGTCATTTGGATGGTTCTATCTCGCTGGGGGTCATTCGTCAATTGGCAGAAATGGCAAATATAACGGTGCCAGAGTCAGATAAAGAGCTGAAACAATTGGTGGTTGCGCCAGAAAATGCAGAATCTTTAATGGATTATCTCAAAACTTTTGATTTTGTTCGTCCACTTTTACAGACCAAAGAAGCGCTACATTTGGCAGCTTATGACGTTGCAAGACAAGCAGCACAAGAAAACGTGATTTATACTGAAATTCGTTTTGCGCCTGAATTGTCAATGGATGAGGACTTGAGTGCTTCTGAGACGGTAGAAGCAGTGCTTGCTGGGCTCAAGCAAGCTGAAGAAGAATTTGGCATTGTCGCTAAAGTACTCGTCTGTGGCATGAAGCAGTCGCCAAAAGAAGTGACGCGAGATATTTTTGAACATGTTGTTGAGTTAGCTGAAAAAGGTTTGGTTGGTTTTGATTTCGCGGGAAATGAATTGGACTTTCCACCTGCTCAATTGGCCGATTTGATTAAAGAAACACAAGCGCTAGGACTTCCAATGACTTTTCATGCTGGAGAATGTGGCTGTGCGCATTATATTGCAGACTCTATCACCCATGATATTAAGCGCATCGGGCATAGTACAGCTATTTACAATCAGCCTGAATTAATTCAAGAGTTCATCGAAAAAGGTGTTACAGCAGAGCTAGAGCTATGTTTAACAAGTAATTTACAGACAAAAGCCGCTAAATCATTGGATGAATTTCCATTTCTAGCTTTAAAAAATGCTGGTGCTAAAATTACGATTAATACGGATA
>SKDY01000474.1_pt1 | contig 32725 bp, 44 predicted proteins | sample 4826591 | NCBI WGS metagenome assembly SKDY01 (sample SAMN11008823, study PRJNA524170) | human gut metagenome | biome: Human fecal sample; material: Feces; isolation source: fecal sample from pouch patient p10, p22 | host: Homo sapiens | place: Israel: Tel-Aviv | collected 2016-06-15 | reverse complement strand
AGTTATGAGTGAGCTTTCTTATAAAGAAAGACTAAAAATACAACTTATGCGTAATAGAGAACTTGGCTTAGAGCCATCATCGCAAAAAGCAATTGCTGAAAAATTTGGTTTAAGTCGAGTCTATGTAGGAACAGTAATTGAAAATCATCAACATGGTCCCAAAGCAGATGAGTGGCGGAAGAAGTTTGCTTCATATGCCGGAATGAAAAATTAACAACTCGATTAAGGAGATATTCTTCTATGAACGATGATGAACTTTAGAAAGAGAGGAATGATTAATAATGATGGCTAACAACTGGAAAACCAAGAAAGAGATCATGGAAGATTATGGATATTCAGAAGGTACTTTCTATAGCCGGTGCAAAGAGTGTTCGCTGCTACCGGATTACCGTGACGCGATTATTCGTGATGGTGGTCAACGAACCTATGTTGATGAAAATCGGTTCCAAGATTTCCTTAGGTATCGGTCTGAACAATACAGGAAGAGAATGCTTGATCCTCATTTGAAAGAAGATGAGTAGATGGCTTGGCTAATTACATTACCCATATTAGTTATTGCGTTGTGCTTATTGTATGCACTGATATATAGCTTGTTGTATGAGCGGAATAAATCATTGCTATTGAAAGAGAAGTATCGAAAAAAACATTGAAAGGAGGTGACAACGTGGAAAAGAAAATTTCGGATCTTAAATTGAAATTTTGGGTTTCTAATGATGACGAACTAAAAAAACTGCTCCGAGATGCAAAACAGCAATTGGAACAGTTAAATAAAACGTTAGATGAAATATCTAATTTTGAATTGAATATTAAAACCCAAGTTTGCGACTGATGTAAGCATTTGTTGCTTCATCAAGCATTTCTTGGAATGTACTGAAGGTAGTATTTGAAGAAACAAAGGCATTTAATTTCTCATCGGGAATATTATCAAAATCTTCTGTACTGTTTATCCCGACGGGTTGCCAGAACTCATCCATAGAGTGGAACTTTGAGTTGGCTTGAACGAATGAATCAGTAAATAATTCAGCAAAGCTTGTTTCGTGAGTTCCTTCTAATTCTTTGGCACCTTTAGCCATTCTATTCAGTTGATTAGACAATTCTTCGAATCCATCCATAGTGATTCCTCTTTTCTGTTAGATTTGCGATCGATTTATTTGAAGGAGTGTTCAATCGCAATTTTGATTATAGCACTACATATGGATATAGAAAGGGTTGATTTATACAAGATGTTGTGGAATAGCATACAAGTTCAGTTAGACAAGCAAAAGATAACAGTTTATCGCTTATCTAAAATGACAGGCATACCGCTAACAACCATTTATAACTACAAAAACGATGGGAAGGAACCACCGTTCAAGAATATGTGCAAGATTGCTGACGCATTAGACGTTAGCTTGGATGTTTTCAGAGAAAGGAGGTGATCGAATGAATGAACCAGCTTTGATTTGCACAGGCTTAACTGCTGCAATGTTAATCTCATTGTTTTGCGGGTCTGGATTGTTCCTTGTCTTTGGATTTGTCTTATTCTGGCAAATCTTAGGAGCGCTAGGTGACCCAGATAACCCAAACAAAAAAGCCACCGGATCCGACACATCCGATGGCAATAAATAACAAATCAAAATATTTATCGAGGTCTATTTTATCATGTTTGACGAAAAATTGAAAAAGGCAGAGGGATTTATCCTTCTACAAAATAATCTAATGAACGCAGTATTTGTTAAGCAAGCAACCCCCGTAGGTGATGTTGAAGCACTTACTCGCTATTACAAATCGCAACAAACTTTATCAGAACTATTTAATGAGCAAATGGGGTGGATGTAATGAATAATCAAGTAGCACAACAGCAGAAACCAACTAAGCTAACCGATCTTGTATTAGATCGTGTTAAACAAATGCAAGATACGCAGGATTTATCACTACCTAAGAATTACAACGCTTCTAATGCGCTTAATGCGGCCTTTCTTGAATTGCAAAAGGTACAAGACCGTAATCATCGTCCAGCTCTAGAAGTGTGTTCGCATGACTCAATTGTTAAATCCTTGTTAGATATGACACTGCAAGGACTATCCCCAGCAAAAGATCAATGCTACTTCATCGTATACGGCAATGAGCTTCAAATGCAACGGAGCTATTTCGGTACTGTTGCAGCAGTAAAGCGTCTAGATGGTGTTCAAAAAGTTCGTGCGGAAGTTGTACATCAAGATGACGCATTTGAAATCGGGTCTAACGAAGACATGGAATTAGTTGTTAAACAATTTACCCCGAGTTTCGAAAATCAAGACAAGCCGATTATTGGGGCGTTTGCCATGATTAAGACTGATGAAGGCACTGACTTTACTGTTATGACTAAAAAAGAGATTGATCAGTCGTGGGCACAAACACGTCAAAAAAATAACAAAGTACAGCAGAATTTTAGTCAAGAAATGGCAAAGCGTACCGTGCTTAATCGTGCCGCCAAGATGTTCATTAATACGTCTGATGATAGTGACCTTTTAACGGGTGCTATCAACGATACAACAAGCAACGAGTATGACGATGGACGCCGTGATGTCACACCTGTTGAAGAAGAAAAGCAAAGTACTGATGAACTGCTAGAAGGATTTCAAAAGTCACAAGAAGCGAAGGCTAAGGGGGTAAGTAATAATGGCAACAGCAACGAAGGCAAAGAAGAAGCAAGTGAAGAAGTCGCAGACGGACAAACAGAACTCTTTAGCAGAGGAACAATCAAGCCAGCCGATGAAGCTGACAGCTGATAATTACTACTCTCATGAGACCAGTTGGCAGTATATGAGCGTATCGTTGTTCAAAGATTTTGAGAAGTGTGAAGCTCGTGCATTAGCTAAGCTCAAAGAAGATTGGAAACCTGCATCAAGCCCTGTTCCTCTTCTTGTTGGTAACTACGTTCATTCTTACTTTGGAAGTGCCAAGAGCCATCAAGACTTTATCGAAGAGAATAAGAAGGAACTCATAACCAAACCAACTAAAAATGATCCAAACGGCCACCTTAGAGCTGAATTTAAGGGTGCTAACAGCATGATTCAGACACTACAAGCCGATGATATGTTTAACTACTTCTATTCTCCAGGTGACAAAGAAGTAATCGTAACGGGAGAAATTGACGGCTACTTGTGGAAAGGTAAGATTGACAGTCTCGTTCTTGATAAAGGGTATTTTTGTGACTTAAAAACAGTCGATGACATTCATAAAAGGCATTTTAATACCGATGTAGCAGTTCCAAACTTTATTTATGATCGTGAGTATGATCTTCAAATGGCTGTGTATCAAGAATTAATTAAGCAAACTTTTGGAGTATTCTGCAAGCCATATATCTTTGCTGTAAGTAAGCAAACACCTCCAGACCACGATGCGTTTAAATTTGAAAGTATGACTGATAAGTATGCTATGCAAGATGACATACGAAAGATCAAAGAACTACAACCGCATTTCTGGAAAGTAATAACTGGTGAAGAGGCACCAATATCCTGTAGCAAATGTGATTACTGTCGCGAAACTAAGATGTTAAGTGGTTTTACTAATGCAAGTGAAATTGAGGTGTGATGATGGCACGAGTTAAGAAGATTAAGATTAAAGGCTTCACGATCATTGATAATGACATAATCAATGACCCAAGAATGCACCTTAAAGCCTTAGGACTCTTTGCGTATATGTGGAGTAAGCCAGATGATTGGCAGTTTTACATCAGCGAGATTGCTACACATTTTAAAGATGGTGAATCAGCTGTAAGTAGTGCAATGAAAGAGTTGATGGAACTTGGCTATTTGAAGCGAACTCAAAATCGAAAAGACGGTAAATTTTCAACGTATGATTATGTTCTCCAAGAAATACCGAAACCAGAAAATCACAGTTCGGTACCGGAAGGCGATTTACCGAAACCAGAAAAACCGAAATCGAAAAAACCGATTCCGGAAAATCAAGGACTACTAATCACTGATAACACTAATACTGATTTAAATAATACTAATAAGCTGTTAGCTGATGCACAGCATTCCTTCCAGGAAATCACTACCCTTTGGCAAAATAATTGGGGATTTCCTAATGGGATTGCTCAACAAGATTTAACTGAGTGGAGTAAGGAATTTGGTAATGACCTTGTTTATTACTGTGTTGAGTTTGCTTTGAGACACAATGTAACAGCGAGAGGTGCAGACCCCTACCTTAACAGGAAGCTCAGCGACTATCGAAAACAAGGAATTAAGACCGTACAAGCTGCTATTGAGTCTGACCAACGTCACGAGCAACAAATGAGCCGTGAATATCAGCAAAAGAGTGGCTCACGTAAGCGTCAACCAATTAACGAAGGTTTGCCAGAGTGCTTCAAAAAGCAACAAGAAGAACAGTCTAACAAACGGCACTACGAAAGAATTGATGATAGTGGGGATCCGATGCCAAATGATTAAAGAAAAAGCAAAAAAGAAATGGGATCTTACTCGTAAGATGCTAGAAATAACTGATGATGAATACAACGGTGTAACGCAGGAAGATGCTAACTTGCGTTTTGTCAAAATGAAGTTACAAATAGCAGTCTATTACATGCAATTGCTAGATGAGCATGACAGCGAGTATCAAGTCCCGTGGAATAAAGAACAATTCAAATGGGCGCTTAGAAAGCCTGCCGGAGATAAAAAGAAACAACAAGCTAAAGAATGGTGCGAACAATGCCGTTTATTGCGAGATAAAGCCTGTGCGACATGGAATTATGAGGAGGCAAAGACAGCATGAATGCAAATAGTTATATAACAACCGATGAGCTGATTTACACGATCAATCATAGTCAAGAGATTGATCGTGGCGACGAGATGGGGCCATTTGCCGTTAAACGGGGCAAGTATGTTTATATTTATCGCACATGGCAAGACGCACGAGACGAAGAAGAGCGTAAGCCTATGTGGCAGATGATGATTCCTGTTAATATCGAAAGCTTATCAGAATTATACGAACGAGAAGACTTAGATGCTGATGATTTAGAAAGCAAAGGCTTCTGGCCTCTGATTGAACTCATTAGCAAGTACGCACATACACCATTAGTTTTTCGAGGTACAGCGCTAAGTGATAATGACAAAGAAGAACTGAGGCACCGTTTGCTAGGCTACTTCAAAGATCATAGTTTTAGTGAGGATTACCGTAACGGACGCTTAGACGCAATGTACGGTGTCATGTGCCAGCTTGGCATGGAAGACGATTACGACGCAGCTAAATGCTCATACGAAGTTATGAAAATTAAGGCGGGTGTCGAGAATGCTTAAACTCATCTTGTTATTAGGCATTTTCGCCTGTGGCTATGCAATAGGAGGTGCATAACCGATGAACCATTTTAGCGAGAAAGTAGAAGTAGACGGCTACAAGTTCGACAGCGAGAAAGAAGCTAATTTCTACCTGCGTTTTGTCAAAACCTGTGGCAAACGGTTTGAAGTTCACAAGAGCTTTGAGTTGATTAGTAAGTTTTCGGTAGGCGGATATAAACAGCGAAGCATAACATATGCGCCAGACTTTGTCATATTTGACGCTGACGGGCACATAGAGCACGTTTACGACGTAAAGAGTGGTATTAATCAACAAGCAGTTGACACGGCCGCTAAGCTACGTTTTAAGCTGTTTTCGCTAAAGACAGGATTACCAGTTGAAGTGGTAGTTCCAAGAAAGAACGATTTTAAGATGAAGCTATATGGCTTTACCACTAATCGTATTCAAGATCCACACGCTCGTTATGATCGATACGGCAAGATGAAGCGCAAAAAGAACGGTGAACCAATGTATGACTACTACGACGTTCATAAGTCGGTGAACTACGACATTAGAGACACAATCGGATGGTAAAACAAGCCATCTTAGACTTTTACGAAGCGGAGGAAATAAAAAATGACAGAAGAATTAGTAATCATGCGTGATCGGCAGGCAGTGACAACCAGCTTGCAAGTAGCAAAGGTATTTAACAAGAACCATCGTGATGTAATCCGTGCTATTGAGAACAAAATTAACTCAGCGCAAAATTGCGCTCAGTATCAAAAGATGTTTGTGTCAAGCAATTACAAAGATGCTAGCGGCAAGGCTAACAAAATGTATTACATGAATCGTGATGGGTTTACATTTATTGCATTTGGCTTTACTGGAGCAAAGGCGGATCAATTCAAGTTGAAGTACATTGATGCTTTCAACCAGATGGAAAAGCAACTTCAACAGCAAAAGCCCCTTAGCTTACCTGAACAAATTAGTTTGATTGCTAAAGGCTATGAGAACCTTTCAGCGGACGTTAAGGACATTAAGGATCGTATGGGACTGCCCGGCAACATGGCTCATTCGTTTTCTAAGAAGCGTAACGCAAAGATTATCAATGTTCTTGGAGGCAAGAAGTCTAATGCGTATCGTGACAAGAACGTTCGAGCTAAGACATATCGTGCATTGTTCAGTTCATATCGTGAGACGTTCGATCAAGATAGATATAACGATTTACCAATGAAAGACTTTGATAAAGTAATCGACTTTGTCAATAACTGGTATCCGCCGTTTGAATTGCAACAAGAAATTCGGCGAGCTAATGCACAGCTAGCGATTGTTTAGGAGGTTAAAGATGATGATTGAACGAACTCGCAAGCGTCAAATTGCTAAGGATAAGCATATGATGGCTTGGCACGACCATACTAGCTACGAGTGGTCACAGTGGTGGCACAAACAGGCCAGAAAGCCAAAGAGGTGGAAGAAATGAAAGAGAGAGTTTTTGAAGCATTCGGTCACCAACCAATATTAGGCGATATGAAGAGCAAGACGAAATGGAGTGTGTTTATAAAAAATGCTAAAGCTGTACAGAGTTAACACTTCTTTTGATAGCTATATTGTTAAGGCTGCTAATGAGGAAAGAGCTAAAGAACTAGCTTGGCTGGATTAGATGGAAGTAATATCTGAGTCGTGGATGGATGAGTATGATGTTCAAGAACTAGATATTAAGAATATGAACGTTGAAGAGGTCATATCTGGAGGCAACTAATGAAACTAACTGAAAAGCAAAAGAATTGCCCGTACTGTCATGAAAAAGGTGGAAATCATTATGTAAAGCCAATTGAAGATGTACCAGGGCATTCTATGGGCTTGATACTAAGAGAAGATGGTTGGCGCTTATGGACAAATGAAGAGGATGCTTTTGAAACCATCTTTCCTGTTAAGCGTTGTTCCGAATGTGGTCGACCACTGAACGAGGAGGAAGAGTAATGAGTGTGATTAAAGTAAATACACTATGCAAGATTGATGAAGAGAACCCGACACCGGTTAAACGTCAAGAAATTGCCTTGAATGTTACTGCTGTTGACCCTAAGGCTGACTTTCAGAATTTTGTGTTAGGAATTGACGATTATCAAGATTGTTGCGAAGATTTTGGGAGCTTTTCTGATGATATTCCTGAACAGTTATTTGTCAAAGCAATTTATTCGGATGAAGAGTTAACGAAAGAACAGGCTGAACGTTTATCACTGTCTGATGAAGAGGCAGACGCAGCAATGACATTCAAACTAGTTGACGGTGATGACAAAGAATATTATTTCGGTGTGTATAACGATCATAACGGCTATTATTCCCACGTAGTCTACGAGAATGGTAAGGAAATCGACTATCTATAAGGAGGTAACTATGCTACATAAATACAGAAAGACAGCCTTAATCGAGGCTGAACAGTTCGATGGGTCAATTAAGCAGATAACTAGGTACAAGGTACATATTGTTGGACCAACATCACGAGGTGACACTTCTTATTTCTTGCTTCCAACAAAAGAAGGGAATATGAAGCTTAATGCTGGTGATTACATCGCTACTGGCATAGATGGAGAGCACTGGGCAATAGCACCAGAAATTTTTGAGAAAACATATGAGAGGTGTAACTAGATGAAACATGAAGCAGAACAAGAATTACTTAAAACACTTAATGGTCAATTGAGCGAGCTGCCGGCCGTTGCTAAGACAATGATTCAACAATATCAATTATCAGCAATTGTTCTATCTATTTTATGCGGTGTACTTTTCATTGCTGCGTTAATTGGCACTATATGGCTGGCGCTTTATTTTTATAAGAAAAAAGAAGTATCAAATTTATATAGCAATCATTATGACGATTATCTATGGTATGTGTTATTTGGTGGGGTTCCACTAAACATAGTGTTGTTTGTTTCATTGACAATTAACATCGTTCACGCCTGTGCGCCAATTGCTTCGATTATTAAAGACTTGTTGAACTAGGGAGTTAATTAAACATGGCGAAATCGAAAAGTAAAAGCAAAAACCGCCGACGCAAGAAGCGTCAACGGCGAGAAGAAAACAAATTAAAGCGAGAGAGTAAAAATGACAAACATAGTTAAAGCTGCTGGTGGACTTTTAGCCGCTATTGTTGTGGTACTGTTTTGCGCTTGTATTTGCGGACTAGTACTTGGTGGATTAATTTCAGCAAATATTTTGTTATGGCACTGGATTATTAGCGTGTTGTAGGAGGCAAGCAATGAAACAAACGAATAAAAAGATTGTTGCCTTGTACAAGGGTGAGGAGTTCATTGATGTTGGTACTTATAAAGAAGTTTCCGCCAATCAGCATATGAGCGTACGGTACTTGCGTTCAATCAAGTCTAAGACGCCAAAACGATTGGCGCATTATGAAAACGAGCATTATAGAAACGGGATGTTGATAATAAGCTTGTAAAAAAGCGTTAAATTGCGTTAAAAAGCGTAAAAAAAGACGCTCTGCTGTGAGAGCGCCCTTGAGATATAAAAAATAGCAAATCTATTATATCACAAGGGGAGCGAAATATCGTGGGGCTATTTCCAGAATTTAACGAAGAGACAACCTTAGACAACGTACGTGAGTTTTTCAGTAATGAGAAAAAATATCCTCGAATCTGTCGTAACGCGTGGATGGACGGGATTAAGTCACAAGGCAATGATATAACTGGTATTCGGGGTTCACGTAAAGGCAATGGATCAGAAAAGATGATGATTTACTATGCCGAATGTGCAAGAGCAAAGAGAGCCGTTGAGAAGGCAATTAGTGCCTGTAGCATAGGAAGCCAAGATATTCTTAACTGGCACTATGTTAAGCAATTGACTGTCGCAGAAACAAAGCTACACATCAATCATCATTTAGGACATACAACCTTCACGGATGCTGATAAAATGGCGTGCTTAGAGTTTGCTGAAGCTTGTGATCGTATCTCGATGCAAATGAATTGTAATCTGGAAATTCTCCCATTATTTCTCGATTTTGATGACGATGACGAAAAAGCGGGAACAAATCAGGAACAAATCAGGAACAAAACGGGAATAAAACAGGAACAAATTAGGAACTTTTCGGGAACAAAACGGGAAGCTCAAGGGGATATTATTGTATTGTCGAAAAAATAACGACAACCCCATGATACTAATTTAGTTCGGTACGTATACTCACACGTGTACCGCAACTTGGTCTGTTAAATGACCGTGTGGAATCCGGTAACCAAACCGACGCGATGGTGGCAGATGACCATAATCCACATAGAGAACCTACTTATGGAAACGGTAGACTTCTCAGTAAATAGCTATTTATGTTTAAGACTGACACACACGACCCATAGCGGATTACAGCAGTTGATGAAATAGTGTACTTATGAGTTCTAATATGAAACTTCTTCTTAATAAATAATTAGTAATATATTGTGTCAGTCTTTTATGCGAATATGTAGATTAGATACCGAGCTAATCACTCGTGGGGGCAGTTCCCGATATTCGCAATTGCAGTGCTTACGAGTCGCACTGCTTGCTGAGGTCCAAGATGGGCACACAACCGGTCTTGTGTGGCAAAAGCGTGGTTTGAATCCACCTCTCGGCTTTATCACGGCAAATTTAACTATGATAGGAGATGAACGCTCCTCTTTCGTAATTGCATAGTACTTTTTTGTCTAAGCCGTGATTTAATACAGAGATGCAAAGAGTAACAGAATTCAAAAACGATTAGTGGATGCAAGCATTTCTGTATTATGCTGACGTAGCTCAACGGTAGAGCGTCACCACTGTTTCCGTTTCAACGTGGAGAAGGCGGTTCGATTCCGTCCATCAGCATTCAAGGCACACCTATTTTTGAATTTATACGAAAGGAGGACATCTGCTTACTATGATGTTCTTCCATTAGCCTTGATGCAAGCACTCAGAAATGGGTGCTTTTTTGTTTGGAGGAAAAATGAAACATTATAAAAACTGGGGTACTGTTAGCAGCGGTGCTGAATTATATATGCTAAACCGTGCAGAACGGCACAGGAGGGAGCTTGAACGTGAGTCTGCTAGATCAAATCAAAACACAAGCAAACATCACCGACAGCGTTCTCGTGTCTTTCAGCATGGGGAAAGATAGTATTGCAGTGATGGATTTATGCTTCAAGCATTTTAAGCACGTACAACCATTTTTTATGTATATGGTGCCGGGTTTACAGTTTCAAGAAGAAGCACTTGCTAAGTATGAACATCATTACAATACGCATATTATCCGTGTACCACATTTTGAGGCGGCAGACTTTTATCGTTACGGTTCTTTCCGTGATCCGGATTACAGCGTGCCACGTGTCAAAATACGAGGTATCTATGCTTATTTACGTAAGCAGACCGGTATCACATGGATAGCCGGCGGTGAGAAGATTAACGACTCAATTGTCCGTAGAGCGATGTTAAAGCATTCAGGGAGCATAAACGCCCAACGAGGACGTTTTTACCCTGTGATGTACTGGACGGACAAGGAGGTTAAGCAATACATCAAGATGAACGGGCTATTATATCCAAAGTTCAATCGTGAATTAGGATTTAGCTTTCATTCATTAGCTGGCAAAGAGTTATCAGCAATCAAAAAGATATACCCGTCTGACTATGAGAGGATATTGAAGTTCTTCCCGGAAGCGCAGGCGGGTGTTTTACAATACGAGGCTTACAAGAAAGGAGGAGATGAGTAATGGCACGGCAACGAGTTATGTCTGAACAGCAATACCTTAATAGCAAAGGTGTAGGTAGTGTTGTGAGTGATTATATGATGGATAAGACAGTCGTGCGTAAGTCTGCATATCATCAGCGTCAAGACGAAAGATCACGAAAAGCCTTAAAGCAGAATCAAGATCAGTATTATTCTAAGCGTAATCAAGCTAGACGAGAATATCAGCGTTTGGTTTCAAGTGGCAAAGTAAGAGCACCCACTCAGGCCGAACAAACGTGGAATACGGCTCATGGCTTATCTGAAAATAGATCAGTACAAGTGGCCCGACGTGTCCTTGCTAAGCATGGTGTTGATTGGAAAACAGGTAAGCGATTGAGTGGAGCAAACAAGAGCAGGTTGTGGCCTACTTTTAGTCATAAAGCTAAAACAGGAAGTTCGGGGGGGTGATGATGTATGCCTAGAGTACCGTCAAGTGTTAAAAGTCCTTGGGTAACAACTACTTGGGAAAGAGCGCAAAAACGTACGCTTGCCAAGGCTGATGAATTTGCAAAAGGCTTTGAAGGAATGGGTAAAGCTAACTTCAAAGATGCGCCTGATCCTATGCAAAAAGTCCGTGAAAGGGTAATGAAACAGCACCCTGAGTTGAGTAAGGTAAAAGCTTATAAATACGCTCGAACCAAAGATAAAGTTGGGCGCCAAATTATGAGAATGCGTGAACGAGGAATGAGTAATGCAGATATTACCAAGAAGTTGGGCACTAAAGGTAAACATGGCTCTTCTGGCAAGTCAAGCGGATAAGAGGTGAGGTTAATGGCAAAGCGTAAACAATTACAGTCGTTTGAGTATGGAACAATTACCCGTGACAAAATCAAAACCGCTGACTACAACCCACGTTTAATTGATGACGATAATTTAAAAAAGCTAACTAAAGGAATCCGTGAACATGGATTAGTAACCCCGCTCGTTTGGAATAAACGGACGGGTATTTTAGTTAGTGGCCATCAACGATTAGCGGCAGCAGATAAAATTTACCGTAAAAAGGATTATGAAGTACCCGTTGCAATTATTGATGTTGACGAGAAAGAGGAAAAGACGCTTAACGTCCAACTCAATAATCCATCAATGCAAGGTAGCTGGGACTTAGGTGCCTTAGCCGACTTGAACGCTGACGGTATTAACTTTGATGATATGGGCTTTAACAAGGCTGATATTGATTTTATGTACGATGGTGAGGTCGATTTTGATGGAGATGTTCTGGATGACGACAATTCTTCTGATGATGGCGATAGTGATGATGAACAATCTACGATAAGTAAGCGTGACACTCCATTCGATGAAGAAGTCGAAGATGAGAAAGACAAGCTTGCTGATATGTCCGAATTAAACGACGAGGACGGTCTAGAAGAATTTAATAAGAAAAAGGCCGAGTTCCGTCATAAGGACAACGACAGCACCATCATTAACTTCTATACCAAAGTAGTATTTCCTAGCAACGAAGCAAAGAAGGACTTCTACAAGAAAGCCAACATACCAGCCAACGAAGAGTACATAACGTTTGATCAGATGAAACGATACTTTGAAGGGAGCGATGATTAATGAGCAGACAATTAAGACTATTTTATTCCATGCCACGTCCCTCTGCTTCACGTAGTGCCTCTACTCGTTCTGTTAGCAAACGGGCTTCAACTGGACGCAGTAGCGGTTAGGAATGATGCTCTATGAGAGCAAAAATTAACGATGAAACCGTGCAATCCATGAAGCAAAGTTTAATGGTAGGGCTAACTCTTAAAGAAGCCTGTGAGATGGAGGATATAGACGTTTCAACTTGGCGCAGATATGAGTCAAAACACCCCGACATTAAGCGGAAAAGGAAGCGTTGGCAGAAAGCATTAAAAGTTCATGCAAAAGCTAACATTGCTGAATTCATTTATGGCAACAAAAAGAAAGATATTAAGCCGGATTTACAAATGAGTATGTATGTACTCGAACATGAGGCAAAGTTAGAAGCTAAAAACTCTCAAAATGCTGTTAATCGGGCTACTGCTGTTAAATTACGTGCCGAAGCAAAGAGGATTGAAGCTGAAACTGCACAAATCAACGGTGAAGCTGGAGCATTGAAGGAATCAACGACCATTATTGACGATATAGGAGCGATTAATAATGCCAAAGATACTAATGTCAAAGATGATTAATCCGCATTTTTACCCCGTTTGGCTATCTGAAAAGCCGTACATTATCCTTAACGGTGGTCGTGGTTCGTTTAAGTCGTCCGTTGTTAGTTTGAAGCTTGCTACGATGGTAAAAAAGCTAACACAGCAGGACAAGCGAGCGAATGTTATCTGTGTCCGTGAAAATGCTAGTTATCTACACGATTCAGTGTATTTACAAATTGAATGGGCGTTAACTCACTTAGATATGTTCGATGAGTTTCTGTATTTTAAGTCACCAATGAGAATTGTTCATAAACGGACGGGAAGTACATTCTATTTCTACGGTGGTGACGATCCAATGAAACTTAAGTCTAATATTGTTGGGGATGTCGTTGCTGTTTGGTATGAAGAGGCGGCGAACTTCAAAGGTCGTGAGGTCTTCGATCAGGCCAATCCTACGTTCATTCGGCAAAAGCCACCGTATATTGATCATGTAACTGTATTTTATACCTACAATCCGCCTAAGAATCCGTATGACTGGGTAAACGAATGGGTGGAGCTGATGCGCAAGGATAATGATTACCTTGTTGACACGTCGACCTACCTAGATGATGAGCTAGGATTTACTGATGATCAGCAATTGAAGTTAATTGAGCAGTACAAAAAGAACGATTACGACTATTACCGTTGGCTTTATCTTGGTGAAGTTGTTGGGCTTGGTACTAACATCTACAATATGGATAATTTCCAAGCTATTGATAAGTTACCGGATGATGATTACATTACTAACGTTTACTATTCAGTTGATACGGGACATGAAGTCTCAGCAACCACTTGTGGCGCTTATGGATTGACTAAAAAGGGTAATTTAATTTTGCTTGACACTTACTATTACAGCCCACAAGGCAAGTCGCATAAGAAGCCACCTAGCGAGCTGTCTAAGGATTTAAAAGCATTTATTGATAAAGTTACCGAATGGATAGGAAAACAGCCTACACGCATGACTATAGACTCAGCAGAAGGGGCACTAGATAATCAGTTCTACAATGACTACGGTATTCACTGGCACAAGGTGAATAAGTTGAAAAAAGTAGACATGATCGACCGTGTGCAAGATTTATTAGCGCAAGGACGTTTTTATTATCTAAAACGTCCTGAAAACGAAATCTTTATTGCTGAACATCAAAAGTACCAGTGGGATGAGAATACGTTACAAAGCGATGATCCCAAAGTTATCAAGGAAGATGACCACACATGCGATAGTTTTATGTACCTATGCATTGATAATGAAAGAGATTTCGGGTTAAAGTGGTAATGACAAGGAACACACCTATTATTTTATGTTACAATAAATATGAGGTGAATAATGATGGGTGAAGTTCGTTACAAAGACGGATACGGCTTTATCGATGGGTATAAGTTTAGAAAAGACCCTAAAACAGGCTACTATCTTTCAACGAAAAAGATAGGAAACAGTCGTATTCGTTTGCACATTTACGTTTGGCAAAAGCATAATGGCCCTGTTCCGACTGGTATGGAGATTAATCACATAGACGAGAACAAGAATAACAACGAGATTGAAAACTTGGAGTGTTTGACTAGGAAAGAACATCTTGCGTATCATAAAGAACACGATTATGAACGAATGCTATCAGTTTGGAATAAGTCTTTAAATGAGAAAGCACGACCTGCTGCGGCAGAATGGCACAAGTCGGAACAAGGACGAATTGCCAATTCAAAAGCTCATAAAGGATTACGCTTAAAGAAAAAGTATATAAAGCGTTGCGTGGCATGTGGCAAGGTGTTTCGCTCAGCGTTTAATAGAACAAAGTTTTGTTCTCCTAATTGCCAGTCTGCATATCGAAGAAAAATGAAAAAGGATAATGAGATAAGAAAATGTATTATTTGCGGTAAACCTTTTTCAACAAGCAAATATTCAAAAACAGATACTTGTTCTGCTAAGTGTAGAAGCATGAAAAATTTGTTAAAAAGCAAAACTGACAAAAGAGGAACTACAAAGCTAAAAAGTGGGAAGTTCATTGGTCAAGCAAGTTTTATGGGTAAGAAGTATCATACCAGTGTTTGCAATACAGATGATGAAGCACACCAAGCCCGCAATCTACTAATTGAAAAAATAATCAAAGAAAATTAGGTCATATACGCTATGGCCTTTTTTTATGCCTTAATTCGAGGAGGTGACACGATGAGCTTTCTAACAACACTGAAGAATCTTATATGGAAAGGAGGCGTTAAGCTCGGTATGGTAAAGAGTTTGAATTTAATTACTGATGATGACAGGGTAGCGATTGACCAATCAGAATATGATCGCATACAGCTTGCGAAGAAGTATTATCGAGATGACTTGCCGTTGGTTCATTACCGCAATAGCTATGGTAATAGACGACACCGCAAGATGAGTACACTGAACGTTACTAAGCTTGCTTCAAAGCGTTTAGCGTCAATCATTTTTAATGAACAGTGTGAGTTGTCACTTGAAGACACTAAACTGAATAAATTACTTGCTGATATTATCGACGCTAATCACTTCAATTTGCAGTTTGAGCAACATTTAGAGACAGGAATTGCACTAGGTGGATTAGCAGCACGGCCTTATGTTGACGATCAAGATAATATCCGTATTGCTTGGGCTAACGCTACTCAATTTTATCCGTTACGTACAAACACTGATAATATAAGTGAATGTGTTTTCGCTTCCCGTTCAACACGTGTAGAGAATAAGCAGAATGTGTACTATACCTTACTCGAATTTCATCAATGGAATGGACCAGATACGTACATCATCACGAACGAGCTTTATCGCTCAACTGAAAATGATGTCGTTGGGGACCAAGTATCACTTGACCGTATTTATCCAGGGATGCAAAAGAGAATTCAATTCAATGGTGTAATTAAAAAGCCACTCTTTGCGTACTTTAGAACGCCCGGAGCAAATAATCGTGATCTCGATAGCCCACTTGGTATGGGAATTGTTGATAATTCAAAAAATGTTATTGATGCAATCAATCGGACCCATGACGAATTTGTTCATGAAATAAGAATGGGCAAGCGTCGGATCGCTGTACCTGCTGAAATGCTTAGACCCGGTAATAAGTTTGGCTCAACTGCTAACGATGATGAAACACACCCGTTGATGTTCGATCCTAATATGGACGTATATGAGCAGTTCTATGGTGATGCTGATAATATGAACATCACGGATTTAACAAGCGACATCAGAACATCATCATACAAGGAAGCGATCGACTACTTTCTACGTGAGTTTGAAGAACAGACAGGATTCAGTGCCGGCACATTTTCTTTTGATGGCCAAAGTGTGAAAACGGCGACAGAAGTAGTTAGTGAGAACTCAACTACTTATCAAACAAGGTCAAGTTATCTAACACAAGTAGAGTTATTCCTTAATCAATTAGTTACTGCAATTCTTGAAGTAGCAAGTACGCCAGAATTTTTTAGTGATAAAAAAGCTCGTTGCCAGTTTGACGCTGACAATGAGCTTAATTTATCCGTGCATTTCGATGACGGCGTGTTTGTTGACAAGGATAAGCAGAAGTCTGATGAACTGGCGCTTGTTGCTGCTGGTATTATGCCTAAAAAACAGTATCTTATCCGTAACTTTGGATTGAGCGATGAGGAGGCTTCGCAATGGGTCCAAGAATCACTACAAGAACAGCCGGAATATAGTACGAATGCTCAAGAAGAGACACATAGCCCTGATGATGAGGATGTAGGAGCTGAATAGCCATGAATGCACGTGATAATTTTGCACAAGCCGGTCAAAAGCTAATTGATCTGTACTCACAACTGCAAAGTCAAATCTTTAACGTGATTATTGATACCTTAAAAAGTGGTGATTATAAGCATGTTAGCAAAGATGACGTGTTAACATGGCAAGCTAAGCAATTGCAAAAGTTGGGTTTGTTAAATCGTCAGACTATTAAGCTTGTTGCACATGCAGATGGTATCAGTGAACAAGCGGTAACTGATTTAATTAAGTTTCACGGCTTAAAGATACTTGATGAGGTCAATGATCAATTAGAGGACTTTACAGGTGAACAAAAGCCGGTATCACAAGAAACAACTAACGTGCTAAATGCGGTAATTGAGCAAACGTGGACGGATTTAAGCAACAACGTGAATGAATCGTTGATTACCCGCAATTATGGCTCATCAGCCGTTACAAGTGCATATAAAAAGATACTAACTGAGTCCACGTTATTGACACTGTCGGGTACAGTGACACACGATAAGGCAGTTAAACAAGCTATTTACCATGCTGTTGATCGTGGCTTACCGACAAGGCTTGTTGATAAGGGCGGTCATCGTTGGTCAATTGATGGTTATACGAAAATGGTAGTTAATACGACTGTCAATCGGACATATAATGCCTTGCGATTACAACGGATGAAAGATTATGATTTGCATTTAGCCTTAATGAGCAGTCACCCTAATAGTCGACCGGCGTGTGCCTGGATTCAAGGTCACGTTGTTAATATCGTGCCACCTGAAAGCCCAAATTATAACGATAAGTACGATAGTATCTATAATCACGGCTATGGGACACCAGCGGGAACGATGGGAATTAATTGTAGCCACATATTGTGGCCGTTTCGTCCGGGCACTAATACTAATCACCAGCCACAGTATGACCCTAAAGAGGCAATTGCTAATGGAAAGCTTGTTCAACAGCAAAGAGCACGTGAACGTTCTATACGGGATGCAAAACGGCGCTTAGAAGCCGCTAAACGATTAGATGATGAAGAACAGGTAAGCCATGCTAAAACGCTCATACGGGCACGGCAGGCGAAATTGCGGCAATTTATCAAAGATATCAATGCGGATAAAGGAAAGCAAATTCTAGTTCGTGATTACGATAGAGAACAGATAAGGAAGCAATAATATGGAAAAACACTTTGAAACCTACGATGGCGAAGAGAAGATGGATTTAATCAGTCCACATGTTCAGAATGTTAATTTGAGCTGTAGCACTAGCCAATCAACAAAGGTTCACCTTGATCTTTGCTTACCACCGTTAAAACAGATTGATGATATAAAAATCATTCCAGAGTTGCTAAAACAAATTGAAAGTATTGAAATTGAACGACCTGAGTAAGTCGTAAAACTGCTTTTTTAGTTTGCAATCATTTCTCGGAGTTCGTAACTCCGTAATCAAATAACGTGAAGGAGAGAGTGCAATGAAGCGTGAAGAATTAAAGGAACATGGCCTTAGTGAAGAGCAAATTAATTTTGTAATGACTCAGAATGGCAAAGATGTTAATGCCTTAAACGATAAAATCAATGGTTTAACTAGTGAACGAGATGGCTTGCAAAAGCAAATTGATGATCGTGATGAGCAATTAACCACATTGAAAAAGTCGGCTAAGGATAACGAAGAGCTTCAAAGCCAAATCAAGCAGTTACAGAATGAAAATAAAACGGCTAAGCAGAACTACCAAGATCAATTAGCAAAGCAAAATAAGAGCTTCAAAATTGAAGGTGCTTTACGTGATGCAAAGGCTAAGAACATTAAGACTGTGCTTCCTTTAATCGACACGGAAAAGGTGTCTGTTAATGATGATGGAACCTTAAACGGATTGAGTGAACAACTCGACAATATTAAGCAGGATAACGGCTTTCTGTTTGGTGAAGAGAACAAAACGCCACGTGTTGAAATTAAAAATGACTTCCAAGATGGAAATAATAAGAACACTAGCGATAGCATTGTTTCTCATATTGCTGAACGGTTTGCTAATTCTAACGAATAGAGAAAGGATGAAGTTTAATGATCGCATTAGATCAACAAGATTTACAACGAATTGATGAAGAATTTTGGGCGGATTCTCAAATCTGGCAACCATTAACTGGTGGCGCAAAGTCAATTACTGCTGCAGACTTTTCAGGAGTAAAGACGGTTCGTGTTAACAAGATGTCAGGCTTTGTGGATGCAGAACAATATAAGCGTAACGGGGACAATGCCCACCACAACATTAATGTTGAAAAGGAAAGCTTTGAGCTTACCCATGAAGATTGGATCGGCTATGACCTTGATCAATTGGATATGAGCGAAAACGGTGCTTATCAGGTAGCTAATGTAGTTCGTCTACATAATCAACGGATTACAATTCCTCATCGTGATAAGTTTGCAGCGCAAACGCTTTATGACACTGCTAAGAATGGCGGCAAACTTGTTACTGATACAATCGACAAGAAGAACGCGCTGGATGCTTACGATGATTTAGAAGAATACATGACCGATAATGAAATTCCTGGTGGTTATGTAATTTTTGCATCTGCTGGCTATTACCGTGCTTTGAAGAACGCTGACGGTGTTAATAAGAGCTTCTCAGTTAACACTCAACAAGTTAACGGTATTGATCGCCGTGTTGGTCAGCTTGATGGTGGTACGCCAATTATTCAAGTTGCAAAGGCACGTATTCAAGGTTTGACCATTGCTGATAATGTTAATTTTATGGCGGTACCGCTTTATGCTGTAGCGCCAATCGTTAAGTACAACACTATTGATGTATTACCACCTAACACTGACCGCAATGGTTACCGGTACACTATTAAGGGTGTGTCATACTACGATATGTTGGTATTCGACAATGCTAAGAAGGCTATTTATGTAGCAGCTTCCCCAAAAGCGTAACCCCGTCAACTGATAGTGGAACGACAAATGTTTCACCATCTAATCAAGGCGGGGGATCGGCCCCAGCTTTTGATCCAAAGGGTAGCGTAAAGCCAACGACTGCTCAAACAGTAGATCAGATTAAGGCTTACCTTGACGCTCATGGAATTAAGTATCAAACCGCAATGACTAAACCGGACCTTTTAGCTCTAGTAAATGGTGGTGGTAATTAATGAAGTATGAAGCACATTTAACGTTTGCTGATTACACCGATCTAGGTTTTAGTGATATTACTAATGCTGAGGGATTTGAGAAGATCGAACACCAAGCGCAACGAGCAGTGGATGGGATAATTGACTACTTTTATCAGGATCATTCAATTGAAAAAGATCCAAACTTAAAGCGAGTTGATGCTTATAAAACGGCTATCTGTGAGCAGATTGATTTTATTAATCAGACAGGAATTACTGCTTCATATGCTAACGGGGATGATTTTAATAGCATTTCTATTGGCCGGCTATCATTACAGCCAAGTAATCATGTTGTTAGTGATGGGATGATTCACGGCGTCTGCAAAGAAGCTTACCGTTTGCTTGCACATTATGGCTTACTATATCGAGGCCGAGGGAGTGATTGGTATGTTGCCACGCATTCCTAAAAAGATGTGTAATCAATCTATCGTTCTGCACGTTGAAAGCGGCGAAGAGGACGATTACGGCAAAAAGAAAAAGACTGATATGCCAGTAAATCATGTACTGGTACAGCCTCAAACAATTTACTCAGGTTCAAATAACAGCCGGACAATTACAGCTAATGCGATTGTCTTTTTGTTTGCTCAAATTACGGAGCCGTTGCCAAAGATTACGCCGGATTGGATAGGTACTCACCTCACTTTTGAAGGTAGAGATTATACGATTACCAATATTGTCGATAATCGGGAGCCTTACAGTAATGAGGTGTACTCGTATGAACTGGAGGTGTTGTAATGAGCGTTAATGTAAGGATTATAGGCAATAGCCTTGAAAAAATGTTCAATGATGATGCTTTTAGCAAGGCGACGGAGGACTTAGCTAATCAAATGATGGCGAATATGGACCCGTTCGTGCCCTATAGTGGCAAAATGCACGCTCACTTGGCTAATACCGTTCATACTGATGGCAATAAGCGCACAATCGTGTATAACACGCCGTATGCTAAGGCCCAGTTCTACGGAATGGTCAACGGACATTCAATAACTAACTACACAACTGCAATTCATGATCAAGCTACCAAACGTTGGGACTTAAAAGCTCAAAGCCTATATGGTGACAATTGGTTGAAGATAGTTGGTCAATCGTTCAAGGGCAAGCACGTACCAAAGTTTGAACCTCATGGACCAAATGAAGGTGACCCAGATGGATCTAAAGGAAAGAATTAAAGACCAGATCAACTCCCTAGAATTACCCGTAAAGCTCTATTTGGGTTATATTGACGGCAAGCATAGTCCTGAACTACGCCTGCAAGCATTGCCTAATTCCCATGTGATTGAGGAAGATTACGGTGGAAATAAGACTGAGCAATATTTCATGGAGGTAATCATGCGAGGTAGCGATGAGGAATTGATTAATCAAGTACTGTGGCAGATTGCTAACGTGCTTGGTGATAATGATTTTAGAGTCATCTCAAAAGATGGCTCTTTTGTTTTCAATAAACTAGACGTTGCGTCATTTCCGCATCCGACAATGGCGGACACAAGCGGAGCAATCACGTATGCGTTTGATTTCAAAATAACAGTAGACACTTTCGAGAAAGGATGATTTAAATGGCTGAATTAGGAACTACAACTCCAACAAGTGCAGCAGGTAATGTAGCACCACAACCTGCTAGCACATCAACACACAACAACTCTCTAGCAGGTGACGGCACTGCACCTACCAATATCGGTAAGTTTTTGCTGAACTGGCAAAACAAGATTGAAATTGCCACCGATGGTTTAGCTAATGCTAACGATATTACTAAGGCAGCATGGGCACGTTTAGCAGCTGGGATTAACAACTTAACTCCAGCAGAAAATGACACCACTGCTAACGATGAATACTACGACGGTGAAGGATTTGGTACTTCCGATGTTACCTCCAAGCGTTACCAATTCACTGTTGCTGGTCACCGTGTATATGGTGACAAAGCACAAGATTACATTGCTTCTAAGATGCTAGAAATTGGTGACAACTTGAAGACGTTAATGCGGGTTACCTTTGCTGACGGCTCACAAGTCTATGGGATTGTTACTCTAACTAACATTGTCCCAGCCGGTGGTCAACCGGGTGCTAAGCAAACATTCAGTTTTGTAGCTGTGTTTAATGGCAAGCCTAAGTTTGTCCCAGCGAGCGCTAATAAGTAGTAACTAAGTAAAAACAGAGACGAGTCAAAGTGAGACGATAGGAGGATACATAAAATGTCAGTAATTAACCTTGATAAGCAATTTCAATTTAATCCTGAACGGCAAGTAATTATCGGTGGTAAGACTTATAGTTTAGTATTTAACGATGCATTAGAAGAAAAGCTTACTAATCTTCAAATTACAATGCTTTCAGCAATGGAAAACTTGAATAAGAAACAGGATAAGTTTGTTAATTCAATGAGCTTAGATGAACGCAAATCTTTAGTAAAGAAGTCCTTAGCTAACGCTTTAAGTGACCTAAAGAAATCACTAGATGATGTTCTAGGCAAGGGCGAGGGTGAACGATTATATAAGTACTATCATCAATCAACTTATGCTTTAGGTACTATTGCTCATGAAATTATCAAAATTGATGATGAAGTTAATAGTGAAAAGAAAGTCAACTTGACCAAGAAGAAAAAGGCAGTCCGTGATCACTACACTAAGAAGCGTGATTAACGATGCTCTCATTAACAGAGCCTTTAGTTGATAAGTTGAATTATCATGGTAAGACTTATCAACTTGACCTTGCATTTGACACGGTTCTGAAATTTTATGAACTGCTTGATGATGATAACTTAGAAGATTCTGAAAAGATTAGTGTAGCCTTTGAAATGTTTATGGGCTTTACACCTGACGATGCTGATTTTGCAATAGCGGTATTTCAAAAAATTAATCAGTATATCGCTAAACAGCCATATGGAGATGAAGGAGAGCCTAATGTTGACGGTAATGGTCAAGCGGTGACTCCACAAAAATATTATTCATTCACCCAAGATGCGGAAGCAATTTACGCAAGTTTTCGTGAACAATATGGTATTAACTTACTTCAAGAAAAAGGTAAGTTACATTGGGACGAATTTAAGGCATTATTTGCCGGATTAGGTCCTAATACGTATTTTCAACGTATTGTTGAGATTAGAATGCGTGACACTAGCAAATTAGAGGGTCAAGCGTTAAACGATACCTTAAAATCTCAACAGTATTATGAACTAAATGAGAATAAGACAGAAAAAGCCCGTGAACAACAATTCACGGGCTTTATGAATACTCTGAAAGCATGGGCGCAATCTTAACGAAAGGGGGAATTTAAAGTGGCAGCAGATAGCACGGTTAATATTGATGTTGTCCTGCATAAGGAACAAGCACAGCAAGCTTCTAAAGAACTTGATCAGGCTCTTAAAGACACTGGTAAAGGTGCTGGTGATAAAGCTGAAAAGAGTATAGAGAATAACGTTCAGAAAGCTTCTGAAAAAACAAAAGAACTGGTTACTAATGTAAACAGATGGGTTGACGAAAAGGGCCAAATTCATATTGATGTCGATAAGCAACGTGCCGATGAGTCAATTGAAGAATTTAAGGAAAGAATAAAACGAGTACCAAAAAAGCCTAAAATTAAGCCGGAAGCCGATACTGATTCAGCTAATGAGAAGATTGGCGGATTACAGAAAAAAGTCACAAAAATTCCCAAAGAAGTTAGGACAGAGTTAATTGCACAAGCCAAAAGCCAGGGGATCGAGAACTTTGATAAGCTTCTTAGAAAACTCCCCAAGGAGCAACGAACCGAGTTAATTGCTAAGGCGCAAAAAGGTGAGGCAATTAACTATGAAGAGTTGCTACGTAAAATTCCTGCTCGAATAATTACTGAAGCTAAGTTAAATGATCATGCTTCATTACCCCTTAGGCAGCTTCAAACCGAAGCCAAAGAAACTAGTCACTCATTTAGCCAATTAAAAGATGTAATGGCTGGTACATTCTTAGGCGGCATGGCAATTCAGGGATTAAATGGAATCAAAAATGGTCTGATTGCGTCCGCCAAGGCTGGTATGCAGTTTAATATCGAGCAAGACCGAATGAAGACCGTTTGGACTGCGTTAACTACTGAAGCACCACGTGATGGTAAAGTGCTAGTTAACTATATCAATGATATGGCCCAACACTCCATCTATGCAGCAAGCACTATTGACCGAATGGCTCAATCGTTTTATCACGTTCATTCTAGTGTTAAGGAAACCAAAGATTGGACTAATGGATTCATTCGATTAGGTTCAACTTTACATATGAGCAATGATCAATTAGCCGAAGCCGGTGAACAATTTGCCAAAATTGTTGCTGGTGGTAAGGCAAACGCTGAAGATATGTCTGTCATGATTAATCGGTTCCCAATGTTTGGGGAAGCTTTGCAAAAGGCAACTGGTAAGTCAATGAAGCAGCTCTATGAGATGTCAGCTCAAGGGAAACTAACGGCTAAAGACTTCACAGAAGCTCTTGATTACTTAAGCAACAAGTATAAGGGATCTACTGAGGAAGCGATGACCTCGTTTACTGGTATGTCAATGTATATTAAGTCACGTTGGCAAATGTTATGGGGTGAGGTTACCTCCCAAGGATTTAAGGGGAGCAAAAAATTATCTGAGGATATGCGTGATATTCTATCAGATAAAATGATAGCTAAATACGCTAGTTTGCTTAGTGAAGCGCTTGGAGCAATTCTAAAAGGTGTGATGGCCGTACTTGATTATGTTGGTAATCACAAAGATACAATCGTTGATGTGATTGGAAATCTTGGGAAAATAGTCGGCTTAATCGGTAGCACAATTTGGCAAGTGTTTGCAGATATTATAAAAACGATCGCTGCAATGTTCGGTCTTACCAGTGATAAGTCAAAAGGTGCTCATGGTGCTCTAGAAGATTTTGATAACATACTTAAAGCTATTTTGGATCATAAAGATGCTATAAAGGCATTTACAGTTATCTTTATGGCGATATTCGCAACTAAGAAAATTTATGATTCTATTGACGCTTTAACCACGTTTTACGGTATTTTAAAGAATATCGTAGGGCTTAAAGGTATTGGTGGAGTTATGAAGGGGATTGGCGCTGGTACACGGGGTGAAACTCTAGCTACAAGTGCTGAAGAAGTAGCTACTGGTGGGCTTAAAGCTACCCGTGCTACTAAAATTGGGCGTTTAGTTGGTCGCGGAACTGCTCATTTATTTGGAATTACCAAAGCCCATCAGGCAGTTGCCGGCCCAGCTTCTGTAATGGAAAACGGTGCTGGTAAAGCTGCTATTCGAGCAAGCGAACGTGGTATTATTCGTCGAACAGCTTCTCGAATTCCTGTTGTTGGTTCACTAATTGCTGGTGGAACTGAGTTAATCGGGATTAATAAGCAAAACCGTAATGAAAAGATTGGTCGTGCCGTTGGGGCTACTGGCGGTACTGCTGCTGGTGGTGTTGCTGGCGCTTGGATTGGTGGAGCTTTGGGCTCTATTGTTCCGGGTGCAGGTACGGCAGTCGGTGCTGGCGTTGGTAGCTTAATTGGTTCTACTGTTGGAGGCATGTTTGGAGCCAAAGGTGGAGGCGCCATTGGCAAAAACATTAGCAAGTGGAAAGCAGGCGCTGAAAAAGCGATGTCTTCACTAGGCAAAACTTTATCTGATAAAGCTAAGGAAGTTGGGAAGACCGTTGGTAAAACTTTTCAAGGTATTGCTAAGCCAATCAGTAAAGTCTGGAGTGGTATTACTAAACCAATTGTTCGAGTGTTTAACGCGTTAAAGAAAACATTAGGAACAATCATTAAGGGAATTGGCTTAGTCGTAATTGCTCCATTCGTTTTAATGGCAGGAGCAATTATTAAAGCCTGGCAAAAACTATCAAAACCAATCGGTCGTGTTGTGAAAGCAATTGGTAAAACACTAGAAACTGGTTGGAAAAAGATTAGTAAGGCAACCTCAAAGGCTTGGCAAGGAATTACTAAAGTTGTTACTAGAGCCTTTGGCAGAATAAAGAAGCCTATTCAACGGGCAATGAAAGTCACGGGGAAAGTAATTCAATCTGCTTGGAATACTATTAGTAAGACGACTTCAAAGGTTTGGCGTTCGCTGTCTCGGACAGTTCTAAAAGCTGTTAATGCGCTTTATAAGCCTATCAGTCGAATCTTTAACGCAATCTCAAGAATTGTTGGTCGAGTGTGGAACGGTGTTTCAAAGAGTACAGGAAATACTTGGCGAGAAGTTGAACAAGTAATTAATCGTGTACTTGGTGGTGTCTGGAAATTTGTTAAAGATAAATTTGACGATATGAAAGACGCTGTTGATGATGCAATGAACGGCATTAAACACATTTGGGACAGCATTTGGGATGCTATTTCAGATAAGGTTAGTGCGGTATGGGATACTATCAAAGGTGTTGTTAGTGCTGGTATTAACGCCATAGGCGGATTTTGGAATACTGGTGCTGGTGGCCTTGAAAAGGTAGCTGGCTTCTTTGGCGCAAAGGTAAGCATTCCACGAATGAAGAAATTAGCTAATGGTACGGGAGGCCGTCAGGGTGAGCATTTGCTTGCGATGGTTAACGATCAAGAAGGACCGATGTACCGAGAAGCTATTTTCCGAAACAATGGTCGAATTGAAATTCCAACTGCCCGAAATGTTTTAACTCATTTGCAACCTGGTGAAGCTGTTATGCCAGCTAAGGAAACCGCTAAAATGTTTGGTATTCCAAGATTTGAAGGCGGTTTTGGTGACTGGTTTGGCAAAGCTCTTAATTATGCTAGCTCTAAAATAGGTAACTTAGCTGACATGATTGAAGATAAGCTTGATGCCCTTGATGATGCATTGAAGGATCCATTAGGTACTTTAGTAAATATCTATACACATGGGACTAATACCGCTAAAGTTATGTGGCATGATATTGCTGACAATGGAGCACGAGATAAGATTCCACATTACGCTAAAAATTGGTTTACTAACTTACTGAAAAAAGCAGAAGAAAAACTTGAAGCAGTTGAAAGTGGTCCGCTAACTGGAGATCACAGAGCACTAATGAGACGTGCCGGAATCCCTACTAGTTGGTTTGATGCAATTAACTTTATTGTCACTCATGAATCGGGATGGCGTGTTAATGCGACTAATCCATCATCAGGAGCATATGGATTACCACAGGCTTTACCAGGTTCAAAGATGGCATCAGCTGGTTCTGACTGGCGAACCAATCCGGTAACTCAGCTTAAATGGATGAAAGGATATGTTAGTCGCTATGGTGGTGGACCTGGTGCGGCCGCATTTTGGAAATCACATCATTGGTACGCTAACGGTGGTTGGTCGGATGAGCCGGCAATTTTTGGCGAAGTACCAGGTGAACCAGAGCTTGCCATTAACCCAGCTCGTGATACGTCCGAAGATCACATTGCCGAAGCTATTGAAGCGCGGGCCAAAGTTAACCCTAATGGCTTTGCCGGCAATTTAAGTAAGATTATCAACGAAGCTAAGCAGTCAGCTAATAATATGTTGCCGTTTATTAGTACAGGCAATAATCATGTTCAAGCTACTTCAAATACTCAACAAGCTCAGCCACGCGTTGATGGAAACATTAACATCACGATGAATATTGACAGCAAGCAATTAAGCCGTGTTATGTACCCAACGATGAAGGCGATGCGGAGCCACGAAGTTATTATTAATGGTGTTGGTGGTGCTGTGCCGGTTGGTAACGGTCAACCATTAGGAGGTGTCTATTAGTGAGTACCATTATTTTTCAAAAGCAAGATGGGACAATATATGATCTTGATAAGATGGGCTTTCGTGTAAAAAAGTTTGACCCACCAACAACCGCATATAACTATACCTATCAACAGATTGGAAATTATGGAGCAACTCTTACCAATGTACAGACACAACAACTTGTGATACCGCTGGTAATTAATGTGTTAGCAATTGATTCTAACGATTTGTTTTTGCAGCGAATGAAGCTTAATCGGCTTTTGCAAAGTCATGAGCCGTTCTATGTTTATGATGTCGCTGCTAAAGATATACGCTGGAAAGTATACGCCGAAACGGCCACAGTTAGCCGTGACAATTCATTTTGGCGGGCATCTAACGTGCAGATTAACTTAGAATGTCCGACCGGATATGCAGAAAGTTCATTTACTACGCAAGAGTTTGACCGTGCAAGCGGTAAGGGTATCGGCTTAAAAATGGGTTTGTTTAGTCATGATTGGAAGTATACATTTACTAATCAGAATGACTTTACTTTCTATAATGCCGGTATTATTCCGCTAACAGCAGATGAACACCCAGTAACAATTTACTTTAGCGGTGACGCTCCTAACGGCTTTACGATCACTAACAAGACGAGCGGTCAATCATTGAAGATGTCTAAGGGTGTAACTGCTAAGGATAACGTTACAATTAGCGGGCTTGTTCCGACAATTAACGATCAGCAACAATACACAGCTGGTGATCATAATTACTTAGACTTTTATACAGGCGAGAATCAAATTCATATTGATGGAGCTAGCAACTTCACGATTAAATTTGATACTCGCTTCTATTATTAGGAGGTTAATATGCTGAACTTACCAATTAGGTCACCGGCAGGAAAAGAGGCAACAATACAAGCTTACAATGTGGCAGTTACTGATACGCTTAAGTCGTTCCCTACAATGAATTTTAGCTTTATTGGCAACGAAACTAACGAAGCCGCAGAAAAGATGATTATGCCACGAGTGATTATTACTGATCCAACAACCGGTCAGCAATACCGCATAGCTTCCTCTAACCCAGTACCAACTTCAAAATATCGTGTCTATGCAATTACGACTATTCACATTGCTCATGATTTACATGATTACTATATTGAAAATACAGTAACAGGTGCTCAATCGTTAAAAGCTTGCTGTGACTTGCTTACGAGTGGAACAAAGTTTAAATATTCCATCGATGACAATATCGGCAATCATGATTTTGGAAGTGACAGCCTAGGTAATGCACACGGGGACGATATTCTTAGTTCCATTGCTACTGCGTTTGAGGTTGAATATTGGTTTGACAACTACACAATCCACTTTGCAAAAGAGATTGGTAAAAAAGATTCGTTTGTATTCATTGACCGGGTTAATACGTCAAAAATACAGGTCAACGAAGACTACACGACTATCACAACCGCAATTAAGGGTACTGGTAAGCAGATTGACATACAAAATAGCCAAGCGCCAAGCGGCGGTGGCGGAAGTGGTCAAATAGCCGCTTTTGCTCGTCAATATGTAGGTGTCCCTTATGTGTGGGGCGGTAATTCACCAAGTGGTTGGGATTGTTCCGGCTTTGTTGCCTATGTTTACAATCATTTTGGCATTCCAATGCACCAGCCAACCACTTACGAAGAATACCAAGGTCAAGTAGTCGGTCCGCCTTATCAAGAGGGCGATATGCTATTTTGGGGTGCTCGTGGTAGTACTTATCATGTAGCTCTAGCGCTTGATAGTAATACATTGATGATGGCAGCTAATCCAGAACGCGGAACTGTTATCCAAGCAATCAACGCATGGCCCCCTGCTTTTGGTGTACGTAATTCAGCAATGGCGGCTAAAGTTGGCAGTGGTGGCGACGACAGTTCAGATGATAGTAGCGATACTGATACATCGTCAGACACAACTACCCAGTACACTTGCCAGGGTGAATATAGGAGTCCAATGGCTGCAGATGATAAATGGGGGCCGATTTGGGCTGATCCGTTTAGCAGTGATACGATTACCGACCAAGATACTTTGATGGCAGCATTAAAGAAACAGGTCCATGATTACCCGGACGTACAATACACAACCGACTGGATTACATTCAAAGATGCATTCTCACACGGTATTAAGAACGATATAGCAGTTGGTAATTATGGGTATCTACGTGATCGCTATGGAATTGACGTTAATGTAAGGATTCAAAGCTACACTCGCTATCGTGACCGTGATACAACACAAACTGATACGGTAACGTTTGGTAATAAGATTTTTGGCATTGATGAATGGAATAATCGTGAAAGTCAAGCTAACTCTGCTCTGAATAAAGCACCGAAGAAGCCGGAAACGGTTACTCCGCCGGTTACTTTTGACGATATCCCAACTATCAATATCAAGAAGGAAAGTGATAAAGATGGATAATCAAGAAGAAACCTTAGTTCAGCGAGCTGTCATTAATGAACCAATGTATGATTCAAAAACAGGAGAGTTCGGGAAAGGCTATTCTCCAGATAATGGGAAAACTTTTATCGTTCAAGAAGGAAACGATGGTCGACATTATCATCAAGAAACAGATTCAAGTAGGATTAGTGAATTAGTTTTTGATAAGTTTCTTATGAAAGCTGATGATGGCGGGATTTGGGAAGTAACTATTAGCAATGATGGAAAATTGCAAACGAAGAAAAAGGAGTCGGAATAGAACGGCTCCTTTTGTGTTAGGACGGTGATTTTATGGCATTTGAAATGCCACACAAACATGATTTAGCAATTGATGGTCAAACTTTGCGTGGACAGATGATTGAAAATTTTGAGGCAATCGAACGAGCATTGGTCGACACAGACGATATAAAAACTAAGCTGGATAAATTACAAAAGGCTTTAGGGCTGTCGGACGATGATCTAAACGAATTATAAGGAGGTGATTTTTTGGAAACATTACCGAAATTAAAACAATATATTCCAGTTGATCTGTTACGAAGCCAAGACGAAACAATTGATATTGCCGATAGTTTTAAAGGTCGAGTTGGCGATATTAATAGTTATCTTAAACTATGGGTTTACTCGAATGGTTTAGCCCAAGACATTCGTAATTGGCGAGTCCTATTTTTTGGCACTGACCCAGAGCATAATGATTTTCGTGTCTATCTGACAATGGCTGATAATCAGAAGTTAGATCAACAACGGATTGGTCGAGTAACGCTTTATTTCCCAGATAACGTCTTTCAAATTGGCGGTAAGTGGGAAGAAGCTTATCTTAGCTTTATTGATCCAGATGGCAATGTTGTGTCTACGGTTAATTTCAATCTAGTAGTTCAAGGTTCTAATTTCTACGCTCGAATGGGCGTACATGCTAAGTCGGTTATTGCTGAATTTCAAGAATTAGTTGATGATCTAAAAAATCAAGCAGACGTGGATGAACACCAGCTTAAAAAGATTGTCGATGACACCCAACAGTCTCTTAATAAAATGGGTGATGATGCTAGGAAGGACTTTACCGACTGGTTGGCTAACTTCAAACAAACTCTAACTGATGCAATGGCTGAAATTAACGATCCGAAGACTGGAATATATGTTCGTTATAATCAACTGTTGGATATGACGAAACAAATTCAAGAAACGTTAAAACAAGCTCAATTTCACGATCGGCCATTTCAATTTGATACAGTGGCTACAATGAAAGCCTACGCGCCGTTAATTGCTGGCGACTTAGCAGTTACTCGCGGATGGGATAACTACGATGATGGTCATGGTGCTTACTGGAATATTCGAGTAAAGCACAAGGACGAAGTCCCCGACGAAAACAACGTCATTAGCCTAGACAATGGCATGGTGGCAGAGCGAAACTCATCATTGCTAAGTGCCGATAGTCTGGAAGATTTTCTTTATGGATACACGATCGAGATTAAGCATAATCAATGCGAGCACCCATTACATCCGGCAGTGCTGTACTACGAGGACGCTATCGGAACCGAACGAGATGGTCTGGGGAAGACTAGTCATGGTTTCGGGCAAACAAACACTAAGCTAATTAATTGCATTGCGGAATATCCAGATGTGAACACGATTAAGGTTAAGATTCCGCGGAACTTCTATCTTGATGCCGTGCCACACTACAAGTTCGGTGCTTGGTATCTGATTGACGGTAACCGGACCATTAAAGTTGACTTAGGAATGCCGATTAATGATGCCAAAGCCCAAGCAGGCGATGGAGAAGGTGAGTCTTACTTATCACCGAATACGGGTTATTTCTCAAAGCCAACAAGCCCTAGCGACCTCCGGGCGGTCTACATTGATGAACACACGCAACGGTTACTATGGAGGGATTAGTTAATGAAATACTATATTTATCAAGGCTCTGGAACGGACGGTGAATTGCAAAAGATTGCTGAAGTTGAGAACAAGAAGGAATATATCGTTACCGGTTTAGCAGCCAATTCAACTTATCGCTTTGCCGTTAGTTCTTACAATGGCTTACGTGAGAGTGCTAAGTCTAATATCATTACCGTTAATACGTCAGCTATTCCAGTTCAAGGAATTACGTTGGCAATTGACAAGACCAGTCTTGAAGTTGGTGGAACAGCTAAGGTTACCGTTACAATTACGCCAGCTAATGAAACCGACGGTGCAGCGGTGTTGACCTCGTCAAACACACAAGTGGCAACTATTGATAATTCTGGAAACGTCAAGGCAATTGCACCAGGAACGGCAACCATTACCGCTAAAATTGGTGGAAAGACTTCAAATGTAATTAGTCTAACCGTCTATGAAGCACTAGTAGATGTGACTAACTTAACATCAAGTAACATTACACCAAACTCAATTGATCTAAGTTGGAGCTGATATGAATGCAGTATCGAATTAGAAATGGCGACCAGCTGATTGCTGCAGTAAGCCATAAGCAGTATCAAGTAACGGGATTAACTCCCAATACTACTTATAACTTGTCAGTGGCGTCCTTTAATGGCTTCCGCGAAAGTCCAAGGACGAGCTGGACAGTTAATACTCGGGGGATTCAAGTTAGGGTGCCAGGTAGTTTAACCGTTGGGGCGACAATGTCGGTAGG
>SKDY01000473.1_pt1 | contig 32737 bp, 25 predicted proteins | sample 4826591 | NCBI WGS metagenome assembly SKDY01 (sample SAMN11008823, study PRJNA524170) | human gut metagenome | biome: Human fecal sample; material: Feces; isolation source: fecal sample from pouch patient p10, p22 | host: Homo sapiens | place: Israel: Tel-Aviv | collected 2016-06-15 | reverse complement strand
GGGGGCTGCGAGCCCCCGCCGCTGGGCACCCCCTCGGTGTTTTTCATAGTTCTTTGTAAACTATTTGTCACCGGAGACTGTCGCATTTACTAATTTAAACTGCACTTTTCGCCCACACCAAATAGAAAAAGAGTTGCCCATTTACATGACTGTCTGGATGAATTTCACACCTTTAGCAGCCCAAGAAAAAACACGATATCACGTCATTTGCATCAAACGACGCTGCTATCTGCTTCATATTGCCATGCTTTCTGCATCAAGTCAGCTTGCTTTCTGCGTCACTTTACCGTCTAATATGGCACAAAATACAAACCCATGAGCCGCTATTTATTACATAAGAAGCAACGAATTACATTAAAACATTGGTTATCAGGCAATTAAAAAGAAGCCTCAAAACTCGCGTATTTCCACCGAGTGACGATTTCTTTTGAAACAAGGCCCGTCCTGACGAGGCTTTTGTAAAATAACATGATGCATCTTTAACACATTTATCTACACACACTTCATGTCCTAAAACGAAAAAAGAGTTGTCTCGCGACAACCCTTTTACTTTTATACAAAAACATTATGAAATCTATGTAGCGAACAAGATTATTCTAATTGATAATGGTAATTAATATCTTGTATGACGGCGTTGCCGGACTTTCTCAAGTTTGCAAGCGCTATCGTTACTATAGTTATATGAGACTGGCAAGGCCGCTATGCCTTGCGTTTACAATATCGTTCGCACTGACTGCAGATGTCATAGCCCAGCAAGGTGCCGAGAATGAAATCTTCTTCGGGCGTGAGTTGATTGAGCGGACGACCTGCAAAGGTGCGTATAGCATCCATACATTCCTTGCGCCCAAAGAACAGATTGATGCGCTTGTTGCCTACAGGCTGAATGAGATAATCAATACCTTGGCGCTCAAGTTTGCATACAGCTTGTTGCTGATAGCGGTCAGGAAAGGTGTAGAGAACCATGTTTCTCACACCCTTTTTGTACTGATAGATCTGCTCGGAGAGCACTCTCAAGTCGGTCGGGACAGCTTCAGTCTGCAGCATGTTGCTTTATTTTAGAGTTCTGGCTGAATTTCCTTCACCCATGCATCAATGCGGTCATCAGTCTTATCGTCCTCGTTAACCTCGTCAAGTGCAAGGCCTACGAAGTGTCCGTCAACGACAGCTTCAGAGTCATCATAGGTGTAACCATCGGTTGAAACCTGTCCAATGACCTTTGCACCAGCCTCTTTCACTGCATTGAAAAGCTCTGCCATACCACCACAGAAAGTGTCACAATAGCCCTCACTATCACCGCAACCGAAGATAGCTACAGTCTTTCCACTGAGTCCGGCAGCCTTCAATGTCTTCACACCATCGTACCAATCGTCCTGCATTTCACCTGCACCCCATGTTGAAGTACCGAGAATGAGATTCTGATAAGCACCGAGCTGATCGGCAGAAACTTTGGAAACATCGAAAACATCAGCGCTGTCTACACCGAGTTTTGTTGCAATACGAGAAGCAAGGTCCTGGCAAGTGCCTGTTGAAGAACCATAGATAATACAAGTCTTATTCATTTTTTAATTCCTTTCTTAGTTTATGCTTGTGAGCATTTTCTATTTGATTGATTACGGTTGCAAAATTAATGGCTTTGCAATTAAGGTGCAATACCTAAAAAGAATGAAATATACGAAATGATATTTTCACTATTTTTAGGTATTGAAAACAATTGGATTTCTTGATAACTTTACAGTCGAATAAGTGCAGTGGTGATTGACTTCCTGGATTGTTCATCGAAAAGTGCCTTGCAATCCTTAGCATTCAGCTATTTCATGACACTGGGTTCACAATCAGATAGTCTGCACTTTTCTCTTTATCATAGAACAGAAACATTAAAAGAATAATAATGAAAAGTTGTAAGTTCAGAATGATAACGAGTCTCCTCTTCGCAGGATTGGCATTGCAATCCCAAGCACAGGTTAACGCTATCGACTCCGTAATGAATCATGTAAAGGGTAACAAACTCAGCGTAGGTGGCTATGGTGAGATCGGTTACACACGCGAATTCTTCAGTGACAATCCTTAATAAATACAGTCAAGCCGGCAAATATAAGAACGATCCGAGCCATGGAAAGTTTGATATCCCCCATGCAGTTATCTACTTAGGTTACGACTTTAGCAAAGGTTGGACTATGGGAACAGAGATTGAATTCGAGCATGGTGGCAGCGGAAGTTCCTATGAAAAGGAGTACGAAGAAAGCGGAGAATGGGAACACGAGGTAGAGAAAGGCGGAGAAGTTGAGTTAGAACAGTTCTGGATTCAAAAGAGTTTCTCCCGCATGTTCAATCTCCGCGCAGGCCATATCGTTGTACCTATTGGCTTAACAAACGCTTATCACGAGCCATTGAACTTCTTTACGGTCTATCGTCCGGAGGGAGAAGCAACCATACTTCCCTGTACCTGGCACCAGACGGGTATCAGTTTGTGGGGTCATATAGGGCAGGACTGGAAGTATCAACTGCAGTTTTTGGCCGGATTGAATGCCTTGAGCTTCAACCGCGACAATTGGATTAAGAAGGGAGCAAGCTCTGCTTTCGAGTTCGAACCGGCCAACAAGTATGCCGTAGCCTTGCGTATCGACAACTATTCTATCCCTGGTCTACGCCTTGGTATAAGCGGATACTATGGTCACAGCATCGACAATTCACTCGGTCGCGATGCGAATGGAACAGCAGCTAAACTCAAGGGAGCCGTTACCATCGGCTCTGTTGACTTCACATTCAACCGTTTCAACTGGATTGTTCGTGGCAGCTTTGACTATGGGCACTTAGGCGATGCAGAGAAAGTACAGTTACTTCCAGGACGACAGACAAAGACTTCACCTTTCAATCACGACCCTGTCAGCAAGACAGCTATAGCTACAGGCATTGAAGCCGGTTGGGATTTGTTCTCCCAAATTGCCCGTCTGCATCAGGATAATCAGAAACTTTATCTCTTCGGCCGCTACGAATACTACAACTCTTACAAGGCAAGTGGCACACAAATGAAGTTTCCTTACACTGAAAAAAACCGCATCGCATTCGGCTTCAACTACTATCCAATCAAGCAGATTGTTGTGAAAGGCGAGTATTCTCACCGCTTCTTGAAGAGTGCTTACAATAATGAACCATCGGTTTCTCTTGGAGTTGCCTATGAAGGTTTCTTCCTTTAAGGGTGAAAAAAGAAACGAATAACAAGGTAAGTCTATACCTTTTTAAATAAGAGTAACAAGGAATCTTAACTTAATATACAAACAAATGAAAAAGATTTTCAAGTATGCCATGCTCTTTGCCATGGCTTGTTCACTGACAACTGCCATGACTTCATGCAGCAGTAATGATGATGACACCCCACAAACCGGCCAGTTAAGCGAGGGCGACAAGTATCTTCAGAAAGTGCTTGCAACCAATGTTGACAACACCATTAACCCCACTTACAAGGCTTTGGCCGACGGATGCGAGAAACTAAACAATGAACTTGAGGCCCTGACACCAGGTTCAATCACACAGCAACAAGTAGATAATGTATGCAAGACTTTCCTCGAAGCGCGTGCCAACTACGAGAGCAGTGAGGCATTCCTGCTTGGTGCAGCCTCTCACTTCCTTATCGACCCACACATCGACTCATGGCCTCTCGGTCTTAATGAGCTTTACAATTACCTCAAAGCTGACCACAAATACAAGATTACCGACCAAAGTATTCTCGGCTTCCATGGTATTGAATTCATCCTCTTCCGCGACGGTAAACCACGCAAGGCAGCTGAATTGAACTCACATGACAGCTACAATCAGGCCGGTATTGACTTCACTATCTTCAGCGGGACACAAGAACTTGACTACGCAAAGGCCGTTGCTGAAGACCTCCGCAACAGCGTTTATCGCTTGGAATGTTCATGGGATGAGAATGCAAACAAGGAGCATGTGAAAGTTCTCGACGAATTGGAAACCGTCTACAAGACCGATAAAGGCTTCTCTTACGGCTACGAAATGAAGAATGCCGGCGACCCAACCAAGAGCACATACAACACGGTTAAGCTTGCTGTCAGCTCTGTATTGACAGGCGACAACAGTGCAGGTGGTATTGCAGATGAGGTTGGTAACACCAAGATCAACAATCCATTCTCCGGTAAAGACGAAAGTTATATCGAGTCACCTTACAGCTATAACTCCCTCACTGACTTCCAGAACAACATCCACAGCATTGAAAATGTATGGTTCGGCGGTGTAGAAGGCAAGCGCGGTGAATACAGTTTCCACAACTACTTCAAGAAGTATGACGCCAAAGTAGGCCAGCGTGTGGAGACAGCTATCAGCGATGCACTGAAGCAAATCGCTGCAATCAAGTACCCATTCGTTAAGAATATCAAGGATCCTCAGTGCAAGAATGCAATCAAAGCATGCCAGGAGCTGAACGATGCACTTGCTGCAGCCTCTGATTTTGTAGGCAAGAACAACAAGTAAACAACCTATCCGGCATTGCCAATGCAATACATACGGGCATGAAGGAGACGCTTCTTCATGTCCGTATCTACGCATTTTGAAAAACGATACTCTACAAAACAAAAAATATTATGATACAGAAAATGAATTTCGGAAAGCTCTTACTGCTCGGCACAATGATGTTAGCAGTGACGGCTTGTAGCGACGATGACAACATCAAGCCCTACAACCCCAATGAGAACATCGGTAAGAATGTAGGCAATTTCAGTGCTGCCGAATGGTATCCCGGAGGCGAGAAAGGAACCACTTCGAATGAAGAGGGCTGCTACAGTAACCCATCTCCCGAGATAGAAGAAGCTGGATTATACCAGACTTTCAAGCGTGGAGAGACTTTCTTTGAGCACAATTACACCTACTTTACACGTCCTTATACAGGCTTAGGCCCTGCATATGTGCGTTCAGGTTGCGAATACTGCCACCCTTCTTACGGTCATGGCAAGCGCCAAAACAAGTATGAAGCCGACCAAATGGGCAATGGATACCTGCTCGTCATCTATCATCCTACGGCAGGAACCGACCCTGACGGCGTGAAATATGCAGCCAACTCATACATCCGTCAGGTAACAGGTATGCCGCAAACCAAGGCAATGTATCCTTTCAAGGCACCTGTTGACGAACGCGGCATTCACATGGAATGGAAGAAACTTTCAGGCACCATGCCCTCCGGTCTGTCTGCAACACAGTTCCCTGATGGTGAGAAATACGAGCTGACTTATCCCGAAGTAACCATCGAACAGAGTGCTTTCAACACCAATCCGAAGCCTACCAACTATGAAGTCCGACTCGAATCAACGATTGGTATGTATGGCACAGGCCTGCTTGATGCCATTGATCAAGACTCCATGAAGGTGCAGTATGCCCGCGAAGCAGCCAATCCTCACGTGAAACTCAACCCTGGTATGTGGGACACTGCAGCCCAAGATTGGGCAGCTTCGGCATGGTATAAGCTGGCAGACGGCACAAAACGCATAAAGAAATTCACCTATGCAATGACTCGTGCATCGCTTCTTGACGGCCCAGGTGCCAATGCTATCTGGAACATTACCAACGTTACACGCAGCGACCGCCACTATCTTTACACCACAGCTGCATGGGCAAAGGCCATGAGTGAAGACGAAAGCGTCATCAAGGAAATTCAAGAACAGGGACAAAAGCCGTCATCTCTGCTTCATCCCTACTACGGAGACGGCACCAAAGCAGGCATAAAGAAACTTGTGAATGACTTGTTAAGCCTCAACAGTAACAAGCCCGAAACGCACAAAGCCTATAAGAAATACTTCGTAGACATGGCACCTTGGAACGGACAGGAGGAGATGCGGGATGAAGACTACTATGCTTTCGCCGTATGGCATAAGGGACTTGGCGTGCCACAGGCCCGTAATCTCGATTCGAAAGAAGTGCAGCGAGGCAAGCAACTCTTTTATCAGATGGGCTGTACTGCCTGCCATCGTCCTTCATGGACTATCAAAAAGGACAACAGTTGGGTTGATCCCATCAGCCGTAACTATGCTTCTATAGGCCATGGTCTGCCTGATTACAGCGGAACGACTATCTGGCCATATACTGACCTCGTGCAACACAGACTGTCTATGATAAATGATATCCGCACAGGATGGTGCAGAACGACACCGCTCTGGGGTCGCGGACTGTCTATTCAAGAGACAGGTGAAGGCTCAAGACTGCACGACTGCCGTGCTCACAACGTGGTTGAAGCCATCATGTGGCACGCTTACAGCAAGGAGAGCGATGCCTTCTTCGCAGCCAACAAGTTCTATCATCTGCCGAAAGCAGACCGAGATGCTGTCGTAGCATTCATCAATGCGATATAGAAAAAAACACACCCAATCTCTCTAAAACCCACCCCCAACCCCTCCCGAAGGGAGGGGAGGGCGAGCGGGGAAGGGCTTATGATGATGCAATGCGACAGCCAATGATGCATGATGTGTTGCGAAATGTTAGTTCTGCGATAGCCAATGATGCATGATGTATTGCGAAATGTTAGTTCAACGACAGTCAATGATGCATGATGCATTGTGCATTATGCATTAACAAAAGGGGAAGGAAGCAAGCTTGCAGACGTTTAACCAAGGGTTCGTTGGCTTTCCGAGCCCACGCAAAACGCCTCCAACAGCTTGAAAGATACGGTGAAAATGCGATTGCAGATGCAGGAGGTTGGAATTTCAGTCCATACGCCCTGTTTTGCAACACATAATCCACTGAAAGTCAAATCATTACAAACAGAGTTCTCATATGCGTCAAGTTAGCGTGCAATATGCGTCAAATGACCGTGCCATCTGCGTCAAGTCAGCGGCTGATATGACGCATATGAGAACCTCACTTCATAGGTATTAGTTATTTTACTGTTTTTCTTCATGACTCAACATCATTTCAAATACATTGCATTTACATTTTTCTTGCTCTGCACAACCTTGTTTTCGTGCAGCGATAAAAATGGAGATGACGGTGACAAGACACAGAGACTCACGCTTCAGCAAGTCGTAGAGAACGATATAGACGGTATCATCCGCGAGCGATATAAAGTGTTGGCAACAAGCACCGATGCCTTTTATAAAGCGCTGTCTGCACTCGAAACGCCTGCAATGACGCAAGAGCAGTTAAACCAAGTGTGCCGACTGTTTCTCAAAGCCCGCGGTACCTATGAAAAGAGTGAAGCCTTCTTCTTCGGTGCCAACGCCCATTTCTCCGTAGATTCTGACATCAATTCGTGGCCTTTAGACCGTCTCCGCTATCAACAGCTCATGGAAAGCAACGACCCACTCGACCGTACAGAAGGCTGGCCTTCAGGCATTGTGGGCTGGCATGGCATTGAATATGTAATCTTCAGAGACGGGAAACCGCGCCCCACTGACGACATCAAACCGCGTGAACTCAAATATGCCAAGACCTTGGCAAGCAATCTCCGACTGCGTTGTTTCCAGCTTCATTGCGGTTGGAATGCCGATGCAGACCCTCGCTATAAGACAGAACTTGATGCGGCAAGTCTGCCTTATCAATCGCCGGAAGGCACCGACTACCGCAGTTATATGCTTACGGTCTACACGCCACAGCGGGCAGCTCAAGTCATCCTTACAGGCGACAAAGGCATGATGGGGCTTGCCGATGAAATGGCACGCACGAAGTTTGGCGAGCCTTTCGAACATCAAGATGCCGACTATATTGAGTCGCCTTACAGCCACACGTCATTGGAAGACCTGCGCGATAACCTGCAGAGCATCAGCAATCTATGGTATGGAAGCCGCAACGATGCCTTTGATGCATGGTTCAAAACGCGCAATCCTGCCATTGCAAAAGCTGTCGGAGAAGCTTTCAACAAAGCGCTTCAGGCCATTAACAGCGTGCCCGAACCCTTTGTAAAGCACTATAATGATGCCGCCGTGAAGCAGGCCATAGAAGCTTTGGAAAACTTAGGAAAACAACTTGAGCAAGCAAACGACTTTATACAAAAACACAATGATTAAGAAAACAGCATTCATTTTCTATGTAGTTTTGATTGTAGTGATGGCAGCGGCCACCATTATTGAACACTTCTATTCTACGCCCTTTGCCTCACAATATATATATGGTGCATGGTGGTTCTGCCTGTTGTGGGCATTCTTGGTGGCTGCCGGTGTGGTCTATATCGTAAAGTCCCGCCTGCGAAAATGGAACCTCCTACTGCTTCATCTCTCAATGATTGTGATACTCCTTGGCGCTTACCTCACCCACACAACAGGTTTCAAAGGCATGGTACACCTACGGGGTGACCAGCCCACAAACCTTTACACAGAGATGATCTCCATGACAGAAACGCGCACGCATCAGCTGCCGTTCTCTGTCCGTCTCGACCATTTCGACATACAATATCATGACGGGACACAGGCTGCTTCAGACTATACGACCCACTTTGTCATAACAGATGGGGAGACAATTACACGTGCAACCGTGTCGATGAATAAGGTATTTTACTACCACGGTACACGTTTCTATCAAGCCAGTTATGACACCGACAACCACGGAAGTTACCTCAGTGTGAACAGCGATCCCTATGGACTTCCCGTCACATACACGGGCTATGGCCTGCTGTTCTTTTCGCTTTTATGGCTTCTTGTCGACCCTCAAGGAACATTCAGAAAGTTGCTTCGCAGTCCCGTTCTCAGGAAATCATTGGCCACATTGCTGCTGCTTGTCGCATCGTCATCGGCAGTCCACGCCACCAAAGAACGCTTTTCAGCTCCTGTCATCGACCAACCCGTTGCCGAAAAGTTCGGAGATCTCTATATCAACTACAACGAACGCATCTGTCCCTTGCAGACTTTCGCCCTTGATTTCCTAAAGAAAATCTATGGCAAACGAAGCTATAAAGGTGATGATGCCACGCAAGTGCTGATGAGTTGGATATTCTTTGACGATGCCTGGAATAGTGAACCGATTGTGCATGTCAACAGTGCAGAGATGCGCGAAACGTTCAGATTGCCCGAATATACGAATGTGAAAGCATTCTTTCAAGACGGAGAATACGTCCTCGGGCAATATGTCTACGACTATCAGCAGGGACAACAGGATGCGCTTCACAAGGCTTGTGCCGACATGGACAGCAAGCTCCAAATCATCATGTCGCTGCAGAAAGGCACACCACTTGCCCTCTTCCCGCATACGTTTCGTGGTGGACAGACACAGTGGTTTTCACCATTTGAGCTGTATCCCAAACAGCTTCCGAAGAATGATTTCTTATTGATCAAGAGCTATTTTCCGGCACTCTATCAAGCCGTTTCCGGGCGAGAAGACGGCAATGCCATTCAACTCATTGAGCAACTGCGAAGCTATCAGCAGCGCAATGCAGGCGCCTCGCTCCCTACCGACATGCAGTTTCAGGCCGAGAAATGCTACAACAGCGTGCCTTTTGCAACAGTTCTTTTCATCTTCAACCTTACATTTGGCCTCATCAGTATGCTTCTTGTGCTCCGCCGGTTGACCACTTCCAAGACGCAACTCTTAGGCCTGCGCCCGTCAATCCTGCATGGATTGCTCATCATGTTGCTTGCTGTTTCATTCCTTGCACTGTCATTTGCCTTGGCATTGCGCTGGATAATCAGCGACAATATCCCTTTAAGCAACGGCTATGAGTCTATGCTTTCCATGGCTTGGTTTGTCATGTTGATTACCCTTGTGACGGCTTTGGCCATGCGATCGCTGCGCTTACTTGTCATCACTTTTGGCTTCTTGCTGAGCGGTTTCTTTCTTTTGGTCAGCCATATCGGTCAAATGGACCCGGCAATCGGCCATATCATGCCCGTATTGAACAGTCCGTTGCTGAGCGTTCACGTGAGTATCATCATGATGAGTTATGCACTTCTGGCCCTCACTTTCATCTGCGGACTCACTGCCTTGACGCTCTCTGCACTGCAACACATGCGAGGCTGTCAGCAAACAGCACAGGAACAGTCGGCAGCTTTAATGATATTGAGCCGCATTTTCCTTTATCCTGCCATCACAACGCTTGGACTTGGCATCTTCATCGGTGCGATATGGGCCAACATCAGCTGGGGAAACTACTGGTCATGGGACCCGAAAGAGACGTGGGCGCTTATCACTTTCATGGTCTATGCGGTGCTTCTTCACCTGCAAAGTGTACCTGCTCTCCGCACTCCTCAACGCTTCCACCTCTACACAACAATTGCTTTTCTGACGATAGTCATGACTTATTTCGGCGTGAACTACGTGCTTGGAGGCATGCACAGCTATGCTTAGGGAGAGCCTCCCCTACCCCTTCATAACGAGGGGAAAGCCAAAGCAGAAGGCGACAGAGGGCATATGATATCGACAAAATAAAACAATTGATGAATAAAGAATAACAGATGATGCCGAAGACAAATACACAAGAGGTTGTTTCCAACTTCACAACACTCCGCCATTCCGGTCGGACTCCCCTCCTTGCTGAGGGCTCTGGGGAGGCTTTTCCAGTAAAAATTGCGGATGAAGCCTCGTTCATCATCCACGCATCCGACCCTTGTGCGCCCTTTACTACACAGCTCCAGGAGGTTATCTCGCGTTACGATGAAATCAAAAACAGGCTGATGCCCGATGCAGAAGCCGTCATGAAGCGCTATTTTCTGAGTGATGCTGCCAATCAGGAAGACGAAGTTTATGCCACAGATGAGTCTGACTGTGCCCTCTCCGTAGTACAACAACCACCGCTTGACGGCACGAAAGTCGCCCTCTGGGTTTATCTGTTATCCGGCATCAAGAGGCAGAATTGCACGCATGGTGTATATAGTGTGACCCGCGGTGCCTATGAACACCTGTGGTATGCAGGTGCCGTGGCGAACTCATCAAGTTCAGAACACCAGACCACACGCATTCTTGAAGACTACGTGATGCGCCTCATTGAAAACGAATGTACGTTGAAAGACAACTGCGTTCGCACGTGGTTTTTCGTCAACGACATTGACAACAACTATTCAGGTGTAGTGAAAGCGCGCAATGAAGTGTTCATGACGCAGGGCTTAACGCCCGAAACTCACTACATTTCCAGCACGGGAATAGGTGGTCGGGTGGCCGATTCCAAGGTGTTTGCCACAATGGATGCCTACGCCGTGAAAGGCTTGTTGCCGGGGCAGATGACTTATCTCTATGCGCTTGACCACATGAACCGCACGAGCGAATATGGCGTAAGCTTTGAAAGAGCGACTCAAATTGACTACGGAGATCGCCGACATGTGTTCGTTTCGGGCACTGCAAGCATCGACAACCAAGGGCAGGTGGTCTGGCCACGCGACATCAAACGTCAAGTAAAACGCATGTGGGAGAACGTCGAAGCCTTGCTGAAAGAAGCCGAAATGAACTTCAACGACATCACGTTTGCCCTTGTCTATCTGCGTGATCCGTCTGATTATGCTGTCGTTTCAGCCCTCTTTCAGAAGCAATTCCCCAACACTCCACACCTTCTGCTCCATGCTCCGGTGTGTCGACCCGGCTGGTTAATCGAAATGGAATGCATGGCGGTGAAGGCTATCCACAATGAAAGATTTCCCGAATTTTAATGCTTTCATGACTTTTTTTGTATCTTTGCTGCGAATTAGAAGAATGATTTAGCAATGAAATTCAATGTGAAGACAGTGTGCGTTATGGTGCTCACCGCACTGATGACACTTATTTCTTGCGGTGGCAATGACCATGAACCAAATGGGAAAACGACACCGAAACCCGACGTAAAACCTACGGGAACAGTGACAAAATACGTTGGAGGAGACATTTCACTCCTGCCGGAATACGAGAAAGCGGGAGCCATTTTCAAGGACAAGGGGACTGCCGTTGCCCCGCTTGTGCTGTTCAAGAATGCGGGCTGGAACGCCATGCGACTGCGCCTTTTCGTCAATCCTGACCAATACAAAGGGGCAGATCGCGACCCGAATGCATGCCAGAACTTAGCTTATATCCTGCCTTTGGCCAAACAGATCAAGGCTGCAGGCTTCAAACTTCTGCTTGATTTCCATTACTCCGACACGTGGGCTGACCCCGCAAAGCAATGGACTCCGGCTGCCTGGACAGGGCTTGACGACAGCCAACTGGCTGCAAAACTCAAAGCTTATACAGCAGAAGTGCTGACGAAGATGAAGCAAAACGGCACGGAACCCGACCTTATCCAAACCGGCAATGAAATCAGTTATGGCATGCTCTGGGGGCAGAATGCAGCCACAGCACGCTATTGTTATCCTTCATCTCCACAGGAAAACTGGAACCGTTTCACGCAATTGCTGCATGCTGCAACCGCTGCATGCAGGGAGATTTGCCCCAAAGCAAAGATTATTCTGCACACCGAACGCGTGTCAACCACCCAGCAACACGACAACACCAACTATCAGGCACTGCTCAATTTCTATCAACAGATGCAGTTGGCAAAGGTTGATTACGACATCATCGGCCTCAGCTACTATCCTTATTTCCATGGCCCGATGAGCGAACTCAACGCGGCCATTTCGCGCTTAGAGACCTCGTTCAGCGGTAAAGACATCATGCTTGTAGAAACAGGCTACCCCTACAAATGGCTCGTAGGCGGTTCAACTTTCGACTATACTGCCCAATATCCCTACTCGCTTCAAGGCCAACAGCGCTTCACTGCAGCCCTTATCACAATGCTGAAAACCCACAAACGCGTGACAGGATTATTCTGGTGGTGGCCCGAATACAATGCTTTCAGCACCCAACTCAGCGGTTGGTACAACGCACCTCTGTTCGACAGCACCACCGGAGAGGCAACACCGGCATTGTATGAACTAAAGAAATTCGCTGAATAACAACCGGTATCTTTCGTTTCCTCGTGCCTAATTCTATCATGAGGAAACGAAGGATATCCATCTTCCTATCGCTTTTTATCTTTCAAGACGGCCGAAAAAGCAGGCCCAAAGCGTTGAGTTCAAAAAGCCACTCCCTATCATATCCTTTTCTTTTCCTTGGCTTACATCTTCTTGGAAAACTCTGTTCAAACCGCATAGTCAGCCCTCTTACTGTGTTAAATAACATTAAATAATAGGGGGGGGTAGACCTTTCATGGTGAAACATCGTTTTATTTCGTACCTTTGCAAACATCTTAGTGATACTACTTAAAGTAAGGTTATCAAACCGAATATTAGGGAAAGAAAAGCAACACAACTGTAATGCAAACAGACAAGCATGGTAAGAAGAAAATTATTCAAACTCTTTAAACGGATAAGAACGGGAGGATGACGTGCCTTGGGGCAAGTCGTTCATAGGTTTCTTCATTCAGAAAGAATGATGGAAACAACTTTCTAAACTTTTTAGAACATGTAATTTACAAGAGAATACGGTGCAGATTCTGTGCCGAAAGAACTTCATGACGGTTGAAAACAACCACGTACAACGAATAGACATGACTGACATTTACACTTATTATGCTGTTCAGACACGGCATTACCAACCTTTCGTTTCCTACCCTAAGCTTATGGGAAGCGACAGGAGAAAGCACAATGTAACCTCTGCTCCCATATCTCTTTTAGCAGCACTTCTGCCTTGCAGAGGCAGAATATCTATTCCTTGACGGTTTCAATAAGATTAATTTTAATAACAATAATATGATAAGAAGATTATTACTCATTACAATTTGCCTGCTGACCATAGGTATTGCAGAGGCAAAATTAAAGGTAACGACCGAATCAGACGGCACAGTTGTGCTCACATTAGAGGCTTCGGGAGACATCAATGGAGAGTTTACGAATATAGGATATGCCTCATATAAGGCTTCAGACCTGCTGAAACCGCATCTCAATGCTAAGAAGATGAAGATTGTAACTCCCGAGAATGTCAAGCTGAGCGATGAGGACTTGAAGCGCATCACGGGTATGGAAGACCAAGAAAACAACTTCCCGCAGTTGGAAACCCTCGACATGAAAGAGGCTAACGTAGAACATGATGCGACCCTTGTCAAGCTGAATTTCATGGACAAGCTTAAGACTTTTACGTTTCCAAAGACTACAACAGAGATACCACAATATTGCTTTGCAAATGGAAGTTGTAAGATAGAGCATGTTATTATCCCTGATAATCCGAAACGAAGTGTAAACATTGGAGTGCAGGCTTTCGGCTCATCGCTCAAGTCTATCGTTCTTGGTGCGGTCAATCCCAATGGGAATAGTACCATAAAACAGCAAGCATTCTTAAATTGTACCAATCTTTATAAAGTCGATTTCCACTTTGGTTGGAAGACAATTGGCACTCAATCGTTCTACGGTTGCACAGCTTTGAAGCATGTAGTGCTGCCCGAAGGAGTCGAAACAATTGGGAATGGCGCCTTCTCGAACACTGCCATAGAGACTATCCACTTACCAAATACGCTGAAAAGAATCGAGGCTAATGCATTCGTTTGCCCTCATCTGAAAAGCATAACAATACCGGCCAGCGTAGAATATATTGAAACTTTCGCTTTCCAAGGAACCGAGTCACTGACCGATGTCTATGTGTTGGGGACGAAGACCAAGGCGGGAAACCAAGCCTTTCCACCTCAAGAAGTTAGTAATTTCATTTGTAACAAGACAACAGGAAAATATCACTTGTCTGATCTCAAACGAGCAAGTAATGGTAAACCTATAACCGTATTGCACTATCCCGAGGCTGCAAAAAACGATTATATCAATAAACATTCCAGGGAATTGGAGGGCCCGACGAAGAGTGTCCTGACAGAAGAGGGCGATATTATGCCTACAGAAGAAGTTGGAAAATACTCCACTGCATCGGGTAACTACGCTGGATGGCAGAACTTTGCAGCAACAACCAAGGGCAAGAAAGAAGAGATTTGGGAAGACAGTGTGCGTGTAGATGACAAATGGTATTCCATGTGCCTGCCTTTCGACATGACCAAAATTCAGTTGGAAAGTGCCTATGGTTCAGAGGTAGAAGTCGTTGAGTTCTCAAATGCCTACACAAAGAATGAGGGCACAATTAAGTATCTTCACCTTGAATTCAAGACGCCAGTCACAGAGACAAAAGCCCATCATCCCTACATGATACACCCTTCATTGCACGCCGGAACCCAAAAAGGTGTCAAGACAACTATAGTAGGAATCAAGAAGAAAGAAGAAAGAAGAAAAAGAGAGCAACCTTGAAACCGTTGTTAAGACAGTGAATGGCATTACTTACACTTTCAAGGGTACTTATACAAAAGACCAACACATGCCAGCACCATGTTATTTCTATTACAACGGAGCCGGTGCAACCAATGGAACATTCGCTTCAGGGTTCTATAAACGCACGAAAGTTGGAGGCAAATGGGGGCAATACTCGGCAATTGTTATCCCGTCAAGTGAAGACGGTGTGCACGCCAAAGCCTACACAGTGTTCTATGATGCAGGACATAATCAACCGACAGGTATCGCCAACATCAACGCAGGTTCACAGACTTTGAGCAATGACAAGAGCTTCGGCAACCACGTGATGAACCTTAACGGCCAGACCGTGCGCCAGGGTTCAGATGCTCTCTCCGGTCTCCCTGCAGGCATTTATATCGTGAATGGCAAGAAATACGTCGTCAGATAAGCGCCATTGCGAATAGCATCAATAGATGAATTCGGCATACAGGATAATGCAATAAAGGTTTTTCAAAGAACCTTGTAACACAAACAACGACAAAAGTCTTAATGAATTAAAAAGAAACAATAATGAAAAAACGAAGATACACAGCCCCTTTTATCAGGGTTATAGAAACAGAAACAGACCAAACTTTGTGCGCGGGATCGAAAGGAAAAAATGATTTGGGAAAAGATGGAAGTCCTAATCACGAGCATGGTAATATCGGTTCAGACGAAAACGGAAATATTCCTGATGTCAACAGTGCCAAAGGTTGGGGTGGTGTTACCGATTGGGAAGATTGGGATTAAATACAAATGAACACTCTCTATATTTATTTTTAAATGGTCTTTCCCTGTGTCGTGCGACAGAAAGGGAAAGCATACAGACGCCGGACATCTTGGGATATCCGGCGCCTTTTCGCTTTCTATATATGCAAAGCCTCCATGAATCGTCTGATCACTTCGGCCTTCCCGGTATGCTTCCCCAGATCTTCTGACAGCTTACACGTGTCATTATAGTAAGGCCAACACTCTGTTATCTTCGATGCAACAAGCTTGATGACGATGTTCATGGGCTCTATTCCTTCGAAATCATTGGTGAAATGCGTGCCTATTCCGAATGAAGGCATGCAGAGATGTTGGGCATATTGCTGGATTTCGACAGCCGTATCAGTGTCTAAAGCATTGGAGAACACCACTTGTTTCGACCGCGAGTCAATACCAAGTGAGCGGTATTTTTCAACGATTTTCAACAGTTGTTCATGGTTATCTCCCGAGTCGATGCGCAGTCCTTTGAACAGATTGGCGAAGTCTTCTGAAAAGTTCAGTGAGAAGATATCCCATCCGAAAGAGTCGTAGAGATAGGTTCCGAGAGCACCGCGAAACGTGTTTCGCCACGCATTCATTGCCAAGTGATTGGCCATTTGAGGCCCAAACATGCCACCGATAGCGCAGACAAACTCATGAGCCATCGTGCCCACAGGCTGCAGATCGTGGGTCATGGCGATATATACATTGCTTGTTCCGACAAGTCTTCCAGGCCATTTGCAACGCTGTGCAGTATCTTTCAGCGCACTTACCACGGTATCTTCTGCCTCAAACGAAGCGCGACGACGTGTTCCGAAATCAGAGAATACGCAACCAGCTGCCAACAATCGTTCGGCTTTATGGCATGTCTTGTCATACAAACTCTTGTAATCAAGCTTCGTCGTTTGCCCCGTCATCATGTAGAAAAGCTCGGAGATGATGGCCAAAACCTTTACCTCTAAGAGGATAGTGTCCGACCAACTGCCCTCAAACTCCACGTGAAGATGTCCCGCTTCATCCTGCCATGTCTTCACCCAATCACGTGAGAAACGGTAGCCACGGAGATAGGTAAAGAACCAATGTGGCATGTAACTGCAGCGTCGCTTCATGAAGTCGATCTCTTCATCGGTGATGACTACACCCTCCAAAGCTTCGATCTGACGGTGCAACTCATCGGCAAAGCCCTCGGGATATACTGTGTCGTTGCGGTCGACAAACTGATACTTTACCTGTGCACGAGGATAGTTATCAATGACAGCACAGCACATGGAAAGCTTGTAAAGGTCGTCATCGGTGAAGTGATTGATGATTTGTTTCATTGTTTATTTTTCTCTTTTACTTGCAAATATACGATATTTGCAGAACATACGGCAATGAAACGAGGAAATTTTGGCTATTGCCGTGCATCATTTGCAGGGGTTATATACTCCGGCATATAACAGGGAAACCAACAAATCGTAGCTTAAAGTAATAGGTGGAAAGCCTCATATCGCAGACTTTCCTACCTATCAAAACAGTCTGGAAACATACTTATTTCTCAAAAGGGAACAGCTTCCAAGGACTCTTCGGGTCATTGATGAGCTTTCTTATAATCTTAGAACTCTGGCCCAAACCATAGCTGTCGGCACCCCAGAGGCAATCACCGATGACATAACTCTTGCCGTAATCCTCCCAGGAAGTGAGTGACTTGTGGGCCTGTTCATCGGCGAAATCAACGTATTCCCACATCTCCTGCTCGCTGATATACTTCGATTCTGCACACATGCGGGCAATGGCTACTAAGCGGGTAGCTTCAAACGCAACACCACCGATACGTGAAAACTCGGCCTCATCCCTTACTATTCTCTCTTTGACAAGATTGCCGATATGTTTGAAAGCACGTTCAATCTGCTTAGCACATGCCTTTGCATCGTTTGGATTTACAAAGGTATCACGGAGATATTTCTCTATGGCTTTCTGCTCTTTCAGCTTGAATGCCTCACCGATATTAGGGGAATAGTCTTTCGTGCACGCAACTTTCAGCCCGTTTAAAGCATCTACAGCAGAGTCATGCGTACAGATGTTCCAGTCTTTTTCCAGCCTATCTTCGCGCTCTTCCTTTTCAAGTCCCGTCTTAATGGTATTCAGATAGCCTTTATCAATCACTGCATATACGGCACCCAACAGCATCTTTCGCTGTTGTTCCTTACTTAAAGAAGAGTTCTCATCCATTTGGAAATCTCCCTTAAACTGGCGGAGAAAGCCCCTGATCTTAAAGAAGTAGCGGTAAAGGGTGACGGCAACAACCACTGCGATTACAGCATAGACAATCCATGTAACAACTCCGTTGGAACTTTCGGATGACCCACTGGGCACCCTGACACGAAATCTCAGGGCAAATGCTTGCTGTGAAAGAAAGCCTAACATCGCTATCAAACAGAAAATGGTTTTCTTTTTCATAGAACTTATTTCTTTTGTTTAGAATTCAGTTTTTAAGTTTCCTTGTCAGCCATTTACTTACGGTCGACAAGGATTATTCAAAGGTTTCTTTTATTCAATACGTGCTTATTTCGCGAAAGGGAAAGTCTTCCAAGGACTCTTCGTGTTGGTGTACATCTTCTTGGCATGGCCTGCCATTACCTCAAAATAGTTGGCCGTGCCACACCATAGGCAACGACCTATGATGTAACTCTTGCCGAAATCTTCCCAATTGGTAAGTGTGCGGTGAGCAATCTCGTCAGCAGCATCAATGTATTGCCATAGTTGTTCATCAGTGATATAATTATGCTCACGACACAATCTGGCCATGAAAACGAGTCGACCAGCGTCCCATGCATCCGGACCAATACGTACAAAGTCGTTCTCGTCCTTGATGATTTGCTCCTTCATCAGAGGCTCCATAGACTCGAAAGCATACTGAACCTGCTCCCAACAATTGCGCATATCTTCTTCATTCTCAAAGGTATCGTTGATATACTGCTGTATTTCCTGCTTGTTTTTGAGTTTCAAAGACTCAACAACCTGTGGGAAATAGCGACGTGTACCAGAGAGTCTCAGATAATCAAGTGTATCAATTGCTGATGTTTTATCAGTTATACCCCAACCCTGAGTGAACATTTTATCGCGCTCGTTGCTATCCATTCCTGTCTTGACTACATTAAACAAAGTAGCTTTCTGCGCAGAGAAGACACCACTTAAAAGCAGTTTTCGCTGCTGATCTTCTGTCAAGTCCGTATTCTTTTCCATACGAGCACCGGAAGCAATACCGCGGAACAATATTCTAATCTTTGACCAATTCTTTAATACAATATAAAGAATGATTCCGCAAATTACGACTGTACTTATCAATGATGAATAGTCTGTACTACCTTCCGAACTACTCGGTACTCTTGCTTTGATACGAAAAGCCGATGCCTGTTGAGCCACGAAGCACAACATGAACATAAGGAGCATCGTTGTTTTCTTTTTCATATAAATATTTTTAACAATTGGGTTATCTTATTTTTTCTTTCCTTTTGCAACAACCTTTACAGCAGGTTTCTCTGGCATCTTGTTCTCCGGACGTTCAAATCCGTCTTTCTTTGCCCGCTCACTCATGGTCTTGATGCGCTTGTCAAGGTCGGGATGAGAAGAGAACATGCGTTTCCACTTGCTGTCTTTCTGGTAACCTGCGTCCTCTTCTAACTTCTTCAGCTTCTCAAACGACAAGGCTATTGCCCAAGGGTTCTTACCGTTCTTCTTCAAGAACTCATAGCCGTAAGCATCTGCATTGCTCTCTTGTTTCTGTGAATAAGTGGCATTCAGCAATGCTTCTCCAAGCTCTCCGAACTGTGAATCTGTAAGCGCTGCAGCCTTACCATTCGTTGAAGAAACACCGTCTTTCAGTGCAGAAGTGAGCAAAGCTGTACGGAATGCATTCTTAGAATCCTTGTGGGCAACGTGTCCGATCTCGTGACCGATGACGCCAAGGAGTTCATCATCAGTCATGATGTCCATTAAAGAAGAGAATACACGCACGCTACCGTCGGCACAAGCAAATGCATTAACATCGGTAACATAATAGACCTTGAAGTTTAATGGAATGCCTTCAACATTGGTCAAACCCTCTGTAAGCTTCTTCAAACGAATGGCATAAGGGTTGTTGTCGGCACAAACCTGGTTGTGTTCGTCCATCCAAGTAATGTACTCTTTTACGTAGTTTGCGACATCAGCGTCGGTCAGTGTGGCAGCTTTTACAGCCTTTGCAGCCCCTCCAACAGCTTTTCCAAGATTAAACTGCGCCATTGCCGGCGTTGTACTCAGCATGCAGAAAGCAGCTACAAGCATGTGTGATAGTGTTTTTTTCATAAAATAATTATGTGTCTTAAAAGTATAAATAATGATACAAAGATATATAAAATACTGTAAAAAACAGGTTCTTTTCTGTTTTTTTTCAAATGTTTTGGCAGCCAAAGTGCATTGCTTTTGTGACTTCGTTCTTAATTTGAAAGTGCAAATGATAATTGTTGTTAATCGTTTTCGGTGGCTTGAATAGTCACCGAAAACTCACAAATCAGCGATACAAATCAGTTTTTTCTATACGTTAAGTAATAGAAAGGGGCCTTAAACAAAGGCCACGGTGAGCCCTGCCATGACAATACTTACCATTGACATCAGCTTGATAAGGATGTTAAGACTTGGCCCGGAGGTGTCTTTAAAAGGGTCACCGACAGTGTCACCAACGATAGTTGCCTTGTGACTTGCAGAGCCTTTGCCCCCGAAGTTGCCCTCTTCGACCATCTTCTTCGCATTGTCCCATGCGCCACCGGCATTCGCCATGAACACTGCCAACGTAAAACCGGCCGACAAACTACCTACCAACAAGCCCAGAACACCAGCCACGCCGAGCACTACTCCGACAACAATAGGGATAGCAATTGCCAGCAGACTCGGTATAATCATCTCTCTTTGAGCACTCCGAGTGGATATTTCCACGCAGCGACCATAGTCAGGTGTGGCCTTACCTTCAAGTATTCCTTTGATTTCCTTGAACTGTCTTCTCACCTCTTCTACCATTGACTGAGCAGCCCGTCCGACGGCTCCCATCGTCAGACCACAGAAGAGAAAGGCTGCCATTGCACCGATGAAAGCGCCTACAAGCACCTTGGGATTCATCAGCGTTACTTGGAAAAAGTCCATGAAATCGGGCATTGTTGCCTTCGAAGGATCAAAGGTTTGTCCTGCTGCATCCATGAAATGACGACCTTCTTCCACGGCACGTGCCATGGCAATCTTTATCTCTTCAACATATGAAGCCAATAAAGCTAAGGCTGTCAATGCCGCACTTCCGATAGCAAATCCCTTGCCCGTAGCAGCTGTTGTGTTGCCCAAAGCATCGAGAGCATCGGTGCGATGCCTCACCTCCTCGCCCAATTCGCTCATTTCGGCATTGCCTCCTGCATTGTCGGCAATAGGCCCATAAGCGTCGGTTGCAAGCGTAATGCCTAACGTAGAGAGCATTCCGACCGCAGCAATACCGATACCATAGAGGCCATGACTAATCGAATTGGCCTGCATGCTCATGTCGAAACCATTGGCACAAAGGTAACTCAGCAGGATTGCGACAGAGATAACGAGCACTGGAATGCACGTGGAAATCATACCCGTGCCAAGACCTTTGATGATAACTGTAGCCGAACCGGTCTGGCTCGACGCTGCAATCTTCTGCGTTGGGCGGTAGCTTTGCGAGGTATAATACTCTGTTGCCTGCCCGATGATGACGCCTGCCACGAGTCCGCTGATGACAGAAAACGACAGTCCAAGCCAGTTTTCAATGCCTAAAAGATAAAGAATGATGAAAGAGGCTATGGCTATCAGCACCGCACTTACATTCGTTCCGAGTCCCAAGGCATGGAGCAGTTCTTTCATTGTAGCCCCTTCTTTCGTGCGGACAAGGAAGATACCGATGAGCGAAAGGAATATACCTACGGCTGCAATAATCATCGGAGCGATGACAGCTCGCAACTGCATGTCGCCGTTCAGAGCAAAGGCTGTGGCACCAAGTGCTGCTGTTGAGAGGATACTTCCGCAGTAACTCTCATACAAGTCGGCACCCATACCGGCCACGTCGCCCACATTATCGCCCACATTATCAGCAATAGTAGCCGGATTTCGCGGGTCATCTTCGGGGATATCAGCCTCAACCTTGCCCACAAGGTCGGCGCCCACGTCGGCAGCTTTGGTATAGATGCCACCGCCTACACGGGCAAACAGCGCCTGCGTAGAAGCGCCCATACCAAATGTAAGCATAGTTGTCGTGATGGTTATCAAGGCCATATTGCCCTCTTGATATACGCTGCTGAGGATGAAGAACCAAATCGCAATGTCTAAGAGTCCTAATCCAACAACCACAAGTCCCATGACGGCACCACTTCGAAAAGCCACCTTCAAACCTCTGTCCAAGCCCTGTCGGGCTGCATTTGCTGTGCGGCCGGAGGCATAAGTGGCTGTTTTCATGCCGAAAAAGCCTGAGAGTCCGGAGAAGAAACCGCCTGTCAAGAAAGCTACGGGAACCCAAGGGTTCTGGATTTTCAAGGCATATGCCATGAAAGCAAAGACCAAAGCAAGCACTATGAAGACGATACCGACAACCTTATATTGTTGCCGAAGATAGGCCATTGCACCTTTTCGGACATGTTCGGCAATCTCTTTCATCTTCAGTGTACCTTCTTCTTCTTTCATCATCGACGAGAAGAAATACCATGCCATGCCTAATGCCACTGCCGAAGCCAATGGTACAAGCCAAAAAACGGTAGGGATGTTCATCATGTGTTTCTATGTTAAGGTAATAAAATTAAACCTGTGTTTTCCTCGCAAATATACGAAGATAAGTCTTTGGTTGTTCGCTTTTAAAGTTATTTAACCATAAAGTAATCCTTCAAACACGGGCTCAACAGCAATCTAATGGAGTATAAATCCGACACGCTTAGCTGTATTCTCTCCTGCCAACACTGGCTCAATAGCAATCTAATGAAGTATAAATCAGCCCGGAAAAGATTGAAGGCTCAGCACATCTTAAAACAATCTGAATAGCAACATGCATCAAATGACGCTGTAACTTAAGTCACTTTACACTGTAACTTGACGCAGATTGCGCGGTAAAATGAATGGAATTACAACGCAATCTGACTGATATTAGAACGTAGCATGTAAGTTGTTGGTTATCAAGTTGGTATCCTGCTGTATGGAACGCCTGTCTTTCGGTATTCCTAATTGCACTTTCACGCACTGCAATTTCCATGCAGCGATGGGCTGACAACGACGAAATGGGGCTCAGAAAATAGTGGAGGAACTGTCGTTTAGGGCTGCATATACCGCTCCACATTGTCGTTGAAGAGCGGGCACGTGGCCGACTGCGCCTTCCCTTCACCGTAGGCAAGCCGGCAGACATGGAGCAGATCGGGCACGTTGGCATGCAGTAACATGATCTGACGTGTCAGGATTTGGGTAGCAAACATGCGCTTCATCAGGGGCGCAGAAAGCCAAATGGGGAGTCGAAACGGGAGCACTTCGCTCCTGTAATGGCGCAAGTTGACGCCCCGCCCGGCTACAATCTTCATACATTCACGCACCGTCAGCACCGCACGGCGCAGGAGATGAGTGCTGTTCATCAGTCTTTCCACGCACTCGTCTGCCCGCTTTGGGTCGGCTTCGGCAAGGGCTATGATGGTCGAAATCACGCCGGCATTGATGCTCATATGCAACCAAATCCACTCCAACATGTCGTGGGGGCACTCGCTTTTTATGCCGGATTGGAGGAAAGAACGGGTGATGTCGTCGTAGTTTTCGACAGAGGTTTGCTTGCGGGATTCAAGCATAATGTGGTCGAAAACCACGCATTCCAGTCGGCAATCTGCCTTGTTCAGTCGTCCTCCTGCAACGGGATAGCCCAACAGATAAGGTCTTCCGGCCATGATACGTTCGATATGTTCGCGGCTTTCCCATACGCCGCAGAAGAGCAATATCGTTCCTTCGAAGCGGTTGTCGCGAAGGGTTTCGAGCGCTTCTTCAAGGCGGAGAGACGACAGACTGACGATGATGAAGTCGTAACGGCTGCCGGGTATGGCGCGAGTTATAGGATAATGGTCTTCCTTTTGCAGCCCTTTCTTGACATGGCGACCGTCGAGCAGCGACACAGAAAGGCTTTCGGTGGCATGGTTCTGCGACGTGGGACGAATGTAATGTGCCACGTCGTGCCCGCTTTTCCGTAGGATATAGCCATACGTAGAGCCGATGACACCGAGTCCGAGGATTAATATTTTCATGCGAATATGGCTTTAATGATGAAGAAAATTCACACTGTAAAGGTAATCATTTGACAAAGAATATCTGATTTGTCAATCGAAAAAATAACATTATTTCAAACAAGTGGCCAGTCGAAATACCGAAAACCGAGTAATAAAACAAGGTATGTCGGGTGGTCACAGATTGCCTATTAATAGGTATTGGTAATAGAAAATTTCTTTATACCTTTGCATTCGCAAACAAAATAAAAATCAAATTAAACTTCTTTATGTTATGAAAAGAAAGATTGTTTTATTCATCATGGCACTCTTGTGTGCCCTTCCAATGTTCTCAGAAACGGGAGAAAGCATGGATAAGAAACAAACGGATGCCAACGTCTACGGTCACGTTATTGAGTTGAAGACGGGCGAACATTTGGCTTATGTGATAGTATCAGTAAAAGGAACAACGCTTTCCACGACTACAGATGCCACCGGACATTACTATATGAAGAACCTTCCTGTCGGCAAATATGTAATCGAAGTGAAAGCAATGGGCTACAGAACGGTCACCCGGGAGATTGAAACGAAGATGCATCAATCGCAGGAAGTGAACTTCACACTTACCGAAGATGCCATTGCTTTGGATGAAGTCGTACTGACTGCCAACCGTTCTCAGACCCTGAGACGTGAGGCCCCGGCTCTTGTCAACGTGCTCGATAATAAGCTTTTTGAGCAGACCAACGCCATGTGTATGGCTCAGGGACTCAACTTCCAGCCTGGAGTGCGCACGGAAGACAACTGCCAGAACTGTGGTTTCTCACAGGTGCGTATCAACGGACTTGACGGACATTATTCACAGATACTGATTGATTCACGCCCTGTTTTCACTTCGCTCAACGGCGTATATGGGCTTGAACAGATACCTTCTAATATGATTGAGCGCGTAGAAGTGGTGCGCGGTGGTGGCTCTGCACTTTATGGTGCCTCGGCCATTGGCGGCACAATCAATGTTATTACCAGGGAACCTATTCGTAATTCTGCCGAACTCAGCCACACAACCACATCCATTGAGGGGCGTGGAAAGTTTGAGAACAACACGACAGCCAACGTTTCAGTAGTCAGTGAAGACGGCAAGACGGGCATCTATGTCTATGGGCAACATCACTACAGACCAGGCTTCGACCACGACCGCGACGGCTATACCGAACTGCCACAGCTGCGCAATCAGACATTAGGATTAAGCTCTTTCTACAAGTTTAACCCTTATTCCAAGATCTCATTGCAGTATCATAACATCAGCGAATTCCGCAGAGGAGGAAACAAATTAGACCTTGCGGCTCACGAATCCAATATCACAGAGCAGGGCGATCACGACATCAATGCAGCTAACTTGGGTTATGACTGGATGTCAAAAGACTATAAGGATCGTCTGAAAGCTTACTTCTCATTCAGCAACACCGTGCGTAAAAGCTACTATGGTGGTATAGGAGAAGGGAAGCCGGATGATATAGAAACCGCTTTGAAAGCCTATGGACGCACTACTGATTTGACTACAGTTACAGGCTTGCAGTATGTGCATCAGTTTGACAAACTGCTCTTTATGCCTTCTGATCTGACACTCGGTGCAGAATATAACTACGATGCATTGAAAGACAAAATCATTGGTTACAACCATCTTTTAGACCAGAAGACGAGGATATCGAGCGCCTATTTCCAGAACGAATGGAAGAACCAACAGTGGAGTTTGCTGTTAGGCGGACGCTTCGATAAACACAACTTAATCCATCATCTCATTTTCAGTCCACGCGTAAACCTGCGTTATAACCCCACAGAAAACATCAATCTGCGTGCCAGTTATTCGAGTGGTTTCCGTGCTCCGCAAGCCTTTGATGAAGATCTTCACGTAGGTTTCGTGGGTGGAACTCGCCTTGTAACCCGCTTGGCTAAAGACTTGAAAGAAGAGCGTTCGCACAGTTTCAGTCTGTCGGCTGACCTTTATCAGACCATAGGAAGCGTGCAGACAAACTTCCTTGTAGAGGCTTTCTACACGCATCTGACGGATGTTTTCGCACTCAAAGCACTCAATGAGAAAGACAGTGAGGGCAACAGTGTGCAGGAACGCTATAACGGAAGCGGAGCGAAAGTATTCGGGTTGAACCTCGAAGGCAAAGCAGCTTTCACGTCATGGTTCCAACTTCAGGCCGGATTGACATTGCAACGAAGCCTTTATGACGAGCCTTTGGAGTGGGATGAAAAGGCTCCCAAAGTGAAGAAAATCATGCGTACGCCTTCTGTCTATGGCTATTTCACGGCTTCACTGACCCCATTCAAGAACTTCTCTGCATCGCTTTCGGGCAATTACACGGGCAAGATGCTCGTGGGACATGCCGAACATACGCTCGAAAATGGCACTGTTGTAGATCCTGAAGCAGTGAATACGCCATCGTTCTTTGTGCTCAACACGAAGGTAGCCTACGACATTCCAATCTCTAACTACGTTAAGCTGCAGGTGAATGGCGGTGTTCAGAACCTCACAAATGCTTATCAGAAGGACTTCGATAAGGGTTGGGGACGCGACTCAGCCTATATCTATGGCCCTGGATTGCCACGTTGTTTCTTTGCAGGAATTAAGATTATCTATTAAATAAAAGACAATATAAAATAGCTGATCTCAATTTGGAAAACACAGCAAGGCCTTTCTCTTCATACTGAAGGGGAAGGCTTTTTATTTCCTGGTTCGGTACATGATCGGGGCAGGATGCACATGAATGAGGGTGCCAGAACATCGTTCTTCTGCTTTGGAAGCATTGTCTTAGCGTTGCTGTTGAAAAGAAATTGATGATATATCACCTATATACGACGTTGTTTTCCCTATTTTTTTTGTAATTTTGCAAACGTAAAGTTATTCCTTAATTCATGAACACAGAAAACTTATCTCTTGGGAAAAAGGTCGTTGTAGGCATACAGTTTTTGTTTGTTGCCTTTGGTGCAACCGTCCTCGTTCCAATATTAGTAGGCATTAATCCTGCTACAGCTTTGCTCACCGCCGGCCTCGGAACGTTTATCTTTCACTTTGTAACTAAAGGGCGAGTCCCCATATTCTTAGGTTCTTCTTTTGCTTTTATAGCACCGATTAATGAGGCATCAGAGCAGTGGGGATTAGGTGGAGCATTGGCTGGGTTGACGGCAGTTTCCGTGGTTTACTTTGGCATGAGTGCCCTTATAAAATGGCAAGGAAGAAAGCTTCTTAACCGTATTTTCCCGCCAGTTGTTATCGGGCCGGTCATTATTCTGATTGGTCTTTCACTCTCGGAGACTGCTGTAAACATGGCAAAGTCTGATTGGTTGCTGGCTTTCAGTTCACTGTTCACGGCCATACTCGTGCTCACTTTCGGCAAGGGGCTTATGAAACTCGTGCCTATTATCTCGGGGGTTGTCGTGGGATATATTGTTGCTTTGTGTATCGGCAAGGTCGACTTCTCGGGTGTTGTGGCTGCTTCCTGGTTCTCATTCCCTGTGAAATTCGATACGATTACACATTTCAGTTGGGCACCATTCCTATATATGCTCCCTGTAGCTATTGCTCCTGTGTTAGAGCACATCGGCGATGTTTACGTGGTCAGTGCCGTGGCAAAGAAGGAGTTTGTGGTCAATCCGGGGCTTCATCGCACCATGCTTGGCGACGGACTTGCCTGCCTTGCCTCTGCATTTTTAGGCGGGCCACCCGAAACAACCTATTCAGAAGTGACGGGTGCCATGTCGATAACCAAAGTGACAAGCCCTGCCGTAATCCGCATTTCGGCTGCGACAGCATTGTTTTTCTCGGTCATCGGCAAGCTCAGTGCCTTGCTTCAGAGCATACCGAAGGCTGTTCTTGGGGGGATTATGCTATTGCTTTTCGGCACGATAGCAAGCGTTGGCATTCAGAACATGATGCAACGTAAAGTCGATATGAACGACACTCGCAACATCATTATCATCTCAGTGATGCTTACCATGGGGCTTGGCGGCGCCGTGCTGTCAAGTGGAAACTTCGCCATTTCGGGCATAGGACTCTCTGCTATCGTGGGAGTTGTGCTGAATTTAGTGCTGCCCAAAATGAAAAAGACAGAGGAGAAGAAAGCTGAATAGCCTTCTTCTTACTTCCCGTCATAAGGCCCGTTGTGCTCTAATTTGGAGGTACACATGGCGGCTGCAAACTTCCCTGACTCTTCAAAATCGGCCCCGAGACTGCGCATGTAGAGGTAACCTGCAGAATAAGTGTCGCCACATCCCGTGGCATCTACAACCTCCCGTGGCTCATATGCAGGAATTTCATAGAACCTTTTGTCGGCATAGATGAGGCTTCCATAGCTTCCCAACGTGATTACCACCTCTTTCACGCCCAACGCTGCAAGCTGGGTGGCCACCGTGCGTGGGTCTTTCGAGTTGGTGATAACCTCCATCTCGTGTTCGTTGAGCTTTAGAATATCGGTGCAAGAAAGGATTTCTTCCTTGTCTTTCCAATTGACTGCACAGACGTTTTCGCCTCTTACTTCACGCAGATAGCCCTGTACATCAATCGAAATCCGACCCTTTTCAGACAGATATCTGACTACTTCGGGCGGGAAATCATCGGCCAACAGACTGCCTAAATGAAACACCTTGGCCTCTAAAGGCTGCATTTCGGCCAGCGTAAATGGGTCGGCTTTGGCCAACACTCGCTGTGTTCTTCGGTTACTGTCTGTGCCATATCGGTTTTCAAAATATACACTGTGCAGACTGTCATAACACAGCACATCAATGCCTTCACGACGCATACGGTCGACCTCTTCGCGCGATTCCGGGCCGATTTTCGTCACTAATTGGAATGCAATGTCATGGGGCAGATGGTTGATTCCATGTGCCATATAAAAGGCAGTCCCGCCTGCCATAGAGACAGTTTGACGGGGAGTGATAATCTTGTCACGGGTAATATGCCCGATGCAGCATATATCTTTCATTCGCGATTGATTTTTCTTAGTGTTTACAAAGGTACAAAAAATATCGTAACAGGAAGCCCTTTGTCTTGCTTTAAGCATCTTTGAATTTGTCAACTTCTTTCACATCAGATTTGCAATTGCCTCGAAAAACCATTATCTTTGCCGCAGGGAGAGTGCACAAGTGCTTTCCCTTTTTTCGTGTTATCTTGCGAAAGAGAGGATGATATGCAGCAAATTGCATGGTGTTTTGATATGGAATTGCCTCGCAATTTGTGTCATTTCATCGTGCAACTAATCCTTGAAAATGAAGATAAATCGAAGTTTGTGCAAACTTACTGATAATAAGGAGGAAACGAAATAATTTGCATAAAACTGCTCTGTTTGTAAAAGGCAGGAAAGTGCGGATTTAAGCAGAAGTTCAGTTACTAAATCATTACCAAGATTTGAAGTAGGTAACGAAATGCAGATATAGGTAACTGAAATTATTTGGTTTGTGTGTTTGTTGCTTCGGTCGGCAGTCTTCTGCATAAGTGAGGAACGCTTTGAAATTGGTAATTTTGCCACAAAATATCAAAGCGTATGAAAACAGAGAAAATGAAGGTGTTGCTCTACCTCAAAAAGAGCGGAAAGGATAAGCAGGGTAAAGCTCCCATTATGGGACGTATCACACTTGGACGGAGTATAGCACAGTTTAGTTGCAAGCTATCTTGTGATATAGATTTGTGGAGTCCTCGTGAGAGTAGAATGAGGGGCAAGAGTCGTGAGGCGGTGGAGATAAACGACAGGTTGGAGAGTTTGCTATTGTCTGTTCAGTCGGCTTATCAGTCCATGCTATCCAAAGGTTGCCCATTTGATGCAACCGATGTGAAAGAGTTGTTTCAAGGCAGCGTACAGACACGATGCATGCTTATCGAAAGGCTGGATATGCTCATTAAGGAGAAGGAAAGCCATATTGGTATAGACATCAAGGAAGGAACCATACACGGCTACCATTCCACCCGAATACATTTGCAGAAGTTTATTCAACGGAAGTACAAGGTTTCAGACTTGGCGTTTTCACAACTCACAGAGAACTTCATTCATGAGTTTGGGCAGTATTTCTTAGGTGAGTGTGTGTTTCAAGAAAGCACATTCTATAATATAGTCACGCATTTGAAGATGGTATGCAGGTTGGCTTACCGTGAGGGGTTGGCAGATGTGCTGCTATTTGACAAAGCCAAAATCAGCAAGGGCGACAAGAAACTCCCCAAGGCACTTGACAAATGCTCGCTTGACAAACTGATGAACATAGAGTTTGGAGAGTTGGAGGAAGACATAGAAACGGCAAGGGACTTGTTTGTTTTTGCCTGTCATACAGGTGCTGCGTATTGTGATTTGATGGAATTAAATAAGATACATCTTATCCGTGATGATGAGGGAAGTCTTTGGATGAAGTTCAACAGGCAGAAGACTGGTGTACTTTGCCGTATCAAGTTGTTGCCCGAAGCCATCAGGATAATAGAGAAGTACAAGAGCGATGAAAGGGAAAGGCTGCTGCCACAGATGAAATATGCCACCTACCAATCGTATCTTAAAGCATTGCGCTTAAGAGTTGGCATAGCCTTTCCCTTTACCACACATACGGCAAGACATACCTTTGCCACGCTCATCACACTTGAGCAGGGAGTGCCGATAGAAACGGTGAGCAAGATGTTGGGGCATAGCAATGTGAGTATGACCGAGCGATATGCAAAGGTTACGCCACAGAAACTATTTGTGGAATTTGAGCGTTTCCTTTCTTTCACGGAGGATATGCAGATGAGTATTTAGCCATAGAATAGAAGCATTAAAACTAAAATCATGATGAGAAGTACATTCAAAACACTGTTTTATATCAACAGACAAAAGACCAAGGCAAATGGTCAGACTTCCATACTCTGCCGTATCACAATCGACGGTAAGCAGTCAGTCATTACCACAAACGAAGAATGCAAGCCCACAGAGTGGAACACGAAACAGGGAGCAACAACGAATAAGAAAACCAATCTTCGCCTGCAAGCATTCAGAGAACTGGTAGAGAAGACCTATCAGAAACTACTCATAGAAGACGGAGTGGTAAGCGTGGAACCTATCAAGAATCGCTTGCAAGGTATAGCTACTAACCCCACCACGCTCCTTACCATGAGCAAGGCAGAACTGCAATCTGTCAAGGAGAGCGTAGGCAAGTCAAGGGCGGAGGGAACTTATCTGAACCTGTCCCATTCTGACAGAAATCTCCGCGAGTTTATCAAAGATAAAGGATTGCAGGACATATCCATTTCCACCATTACGGAGGACTTGTTTGAGGAATACCGCTTCTTTCTTAAAAAGAAGGGACTGAAAGGCTCTACCATCAACAATTACCTTTGTTGGCTGAGCCGTTTGATGTTTCGTTCGGTAAGCCAGCGTATCATTCGCTACAATCCATTTGAGCATGCAGAATATGAAAAGGAAGAAAAGACTATCCGCTTTCTTAACAAGAGCGATGTAGTAAAACTGATGGCAATAAAGATATGTGATAGCGATGCCGAACTTACAAGGCAAATGTTCGTGTTTTCTTGTTTTACAGGTTTAGCCATTGCAGATATGGAACGCTTGAAGTTTGGGCATATTAAGAGTGCAGCGGACGGACAGATGTATATCAGAAAGGAGCGTCAGAAGACCAAAGTGGAGTTCATTGTGCCGTTACACCCTATCGCCATGACTATTATCGAACAACAAAGAGAGGTACAGACGATGAAAGAAGAAGATAATAATACGGATATGGATAATCGCCTTATCTTTCAGACTTGTTGCAGCAGAAATGTGTTGGCTAAACAGTTAAGCATCATAGGTAAGGCTTGCGGTATCAAGCAGCGCCTGTCCTATCACATGGCAAGACATACTTTCGGCACGATGAGCCTAAGTGCAGGTCTTCCCATAGAGAGCATCGCCAAGATGATGGGACACGCATCAATTGCAAGTACGCAGATTTATGCGCAGGTAACGGACTGCAAGATTTCCGAGGACATGGACAGACTCATCGCCAAACATCAGGAGAAAAACAAAGAAAACGATACAATGGAAACGGAAGCTATTACCATAGGGGCAATGACGATTGTCAACGCAAGCAGAAACGAAAGTATGGAGGAAACGGCATGAATACAGAAGACAGATTGCTGACAGGGACAGATTCTCGACAGAGCATAGCACGCAGCTATTTTGAATGGGGAAACGGTATGCAGGTTGTCCGCAGGGGTACAGGCGATGTAGCTATGACCGAGGGCGAGCTTGCGAGGTTCTTTGGTGTGACATGGAAGAAAGTCAGTGGCAGTCTTCGGGCGATAACCGAAGTATCCATCCTGTCTCCAGATGAAAGGAATGCAGGTGAAAGGAAGATTGTTACAGATAAGGAGGTAAGGGGCTACGCACCGCTTTACCCACTACCGACAATCGTCGCCCTTTCCTTTCAACTTGACTGCGTAGAAGCCCACCTGTTCAGAAGGCATGTGTGCAGTGAGTTGATGCGTCCAAGGAACTCTGTCATTCCTATCATCATATATGACAGGGGTGTCAATAGCTGAATATGTTCCAATCCTTTTTCTTTCATTGTTTTCTTACTACATTACTA
>SKDY01000459.1_pt1 | contig 33585 bp, 29 predicted proteins | sample 4826591 | NCBI WGS metagenome assembly SKDY01 (sample SAMN11008823, study PRJNA524170) | human gut metagenome | biome: Human fecal sample; material: Feces; isolation source: fecal sample from pouch patient p10, p22 | host: Homo sapiens | place: Israel: Tel-Aviv | collected 2016-06-15 | reverse complement strand
TACACCGTTAGGTGTCTTAGGCCATTCACCTCGATTAAATAATTCAATTGCTTTCTTTTTAAATTCATAACTATATCTCATGAAAATACCCCCTTTACTGGTTGTCCAGTAAAGGGGGTACATATCACAAACAGGGGGTTTTTCTTTTACACACTCGCTTCCACGAGTGCTTGTGTATATGGATGTACCGCTTCTTTAAGTCGTTTTGATTCGATGGTTTCTACAATTTGCCCATCTTTCATAACGATGATTCGGTCTGTTACGGCTTGTAAAAGTCCGATGTCATGGCTGACGAACACATAGCCGAAGGGTTGTTCCTTATGTAGTTTTTGTAATAGGTCTAGCACCAGTTTTTGATTCACCGCATCAAGGGCTGATGTAGGTTCATCAAAGAGTACTAGTTTTGGATGCATCAACATAATCCTTGCCAGTACTAACCGTTGCAGCTGACCACCACTTACTTCATGAGGATATTTCTGAACAATAGTTTCAGGTAGATCTACATGTTTAATCCATTGGCGGATATCTTCCTTTGCAGCGGCTATATCCATAAGCCCATAGTTGATATACGGTTCTAAGAGAAATGATTCTAAGTTCATCCTCGGTGGAATCACCGCCAAGGGATTTTGGAACATCATCTGCATAGAGCGATATATGTCTCTATAATTTTGAATAGAATGTATTTCCTCACCAAAGAGTCGTAAGGTGCCAGAGGTAGGCTTTTCCAATAAAGCAATCAGTCTAAGCAGAGTACTTTTACCGGAACCACTACCACCAGCAATACCTACCCGTTCATTCTCCGCTACAGAAAAGGATACGTTATCAACGGCATGGACCGTATGATTGTGGTTCGTATATTGTTTACATATATTCTCGAGTTGAATCATACTACACCACTTTCATTACGGAATCTAACAAAATACGAGTATACTCATCCTTTGGATGGGCCATGACCTCTGTGGTGGATCCCACTTCAACGAGTTGCCCCTTATTCATAACACCAATGCTATTGGCAATGCGCGCCGCCGCCTTGATATTATGGGTTACAATAATCACCGTTGCCCCAAGAGCCTGTGTTACCTCTTTCATAAGATCCAATACAGAGGCTTGCACGAGCATATCTAAGGCACTCGTCGGTTCATCAGCAAATACGATGCTCGGTTTCAAGATAAGGCTTAAGGCTATTGCTAACCGTTGTTGCATACCACCGCTCAACTGAAATGGATAGGACTGCAAGATACGCTCTCCGTCAGTTAAGTGAACGAGATTAAGCATATCTATAACGCGGCTTACATCATAGCTTTCACCATGGGCACGGAATAAATCTTTGAAGTGATTTTCTACGGTGCGATTTGGATTTAGATAGGCGCTGGGATTTTGAAAGATCATAGAAATCTTCGTGCCCCGCAATTGTCGCCAATCACCATCACTCAATGTAGAAACATCGGTGCCGTTTAGCAAAATTTGGCCGCTAATGCTAGCTTGTTTTAACATACCAAAGGCGGCACGAACTAAAGTAGATTTACCAGAGCCGCTTTCACCAACGATGGCAAAGACCTCACCATTGGGCACGGAAAAGGATACATCGCGTACCGCTTGCCCCGCACCGTATGAAATTGTAGCCTTATCAAATACGATACAATCAGATTTATTCAATAGTAGAATCCTTTGTTAATAAGTAGTAATCGATTGGATGTACTGGTACATTTTTAACTTTTGTAGTAGATACAACCGTTGCACTTGGATACAACAAATAAATATCTGCTACGTCATCAACTAAGATTTGTTGCGCTTGTTTTGCAATATTAGAGCGTTCGTTTTGATCAAATGTTACAGACAATTGGTCGATTAACGCATCTACTTGAGGATTAGTGTAGCCACCAATGTTTGCTTTCGCACCAGTTTTGTAGAATAAGCTGAGGAACCAGTAAGGATCGTTTGTAGACATAGTCACTACATTGCGTTCTACTAAATCGAAACCATCTGTACCAAGTGTATCTACTTCATCAGGGCTTTGTAATTTCTTAAGAGTTACAGCAATACCTGCTTTTTTCAATTCTTGTTGAATTTCTTCGTATAAGCTTGTATCTTTCCCCCAAATAGCAATAGTAACAGCTAATTCTTTACCGTCTTTTGCGTACATGCCGTTTGCATTCTTAGCATAGCCAGCTTGAGTCAAGATTTGGTCAGCTTTCGCCACATCTGTCATCGCTTTATTAGCAATCGCATCATAGCCTAAGTTGGCAGATGGCGGGAATGGTGCCGCACCTGGTGTGGAACCGTTACCAATAATTTTTGCCATGGAGTCATAGTTAATGATATGAGCAATAGCAGAACGTACAGCTTTATCATGCAATGGAGATGCTTCTGTGTGGTTTGCTTTCAACATAAACACACGAACGCCTGCGATATCTTGAATATTGAAACCGTCTTTGAACAAGCTGCGGTTAGCAGAGTCCACTTTTTGAATCACATCTACGTCTTTAGATTGCAACGCCATAGCGCGTTTATTGTTGTCTTCGATGTCTTTTACAGTTACGGAATCAAGACCTGGTTTGCCGCCCCAGTAATCTGCGAAGGCAGCAAGTTCAATTGTTTCGCCTTTTTTGAAAGCAGTAATTTTGTAAGGACCTGTAAGAACTGGTTTAGATGCTACATCTTTAAGATCTGCAGTATCCATGATAACGAAAGCAGGTTCAGTCAAGCTGGACAACAAGGAACCATTAGGTTCTGTAGTCTTAATAATCAAGTTTTGACCATCTACTGTGATGGACTCTATTTTAACTGCTTTAGCGGAACGAGCACTTTGTTTCATCGTATACTCGATGGACTCTTTTACCTTTTGAGGCGTCATCGGAGTACCATTGTGGAATTTAACGTTTTCACGGATGTGGAATTTCCATGTTGTAGGGTCCACATTTTCCCAAGAATCTGCCAATTGTGGGGCAAATTTCATATCCGGTGTTACAACGGCTAAGTTTTCACCTGCACCGATACGAGTCAATGTCCACGCATCCCATTCGTGAGTTGGATCTAATGTTTCACCAAACCAATACAAACCAACATTCATATGCTTCCCTTGTTTGCTGTCTTTAGCAGTATCATTACCACAGCCGACCAAGAGAACTACCATGCATAGCATGGACAAACATGCTAACAACCAACGTTTCATAATATCTCCTTTAAAATACATCGCCTCGTTGAGGCTTTCACCATAAAAAATCTATACACAGCACGGTTAACGAGATACATCGAGAGCATCGCGTAACGCATCGCCAATATAGTTAAATAAAACAACAGTAATAAAAATAGCGAGCCCCGGGTAAATTAGCAGCCACGGCGCCGTTTGTAGAAAATCTCGGGAGCTCAACAAGATAGCGCCCCACTCCGGATCCGGCGGTTGTACACCGATGCCGATGAGCGAAAAACTGGCTACCAAAATGATGGCATCTCCTAGATGTTGAATAATAACAATCACCAACGGTGGCAATACATTCGGCAGAATATAGCGCCACAAAATTCGTAGATTTGAAGCACCCGACATGCGAGCAAAGGTAATGTACTCCGCGTGGCGTTCAATCTGTACGAGGCCCCTCGTGATACGGGCATATTCCGCCCATTTCGTAATGCACAAGGAAATGATTACATTCGTTATGCTAGGACCCATGATACCGATGAAAGCAATGGCAATCACCATGTTCGGGAACCCTAGTACCAAATCAATCAAGCGAGATAACCAACGGTCAATGCGAGGTGTAGAGAATCCTGCTAATCCACCAATAGCGATACCGATGGCCCCACTAATGCCAATGATGGTGAAAGCAATCCCTAAAGAGGCTTTACCACCATACAGAATACGAGACCACACATCACGACCGAGTTGGTCAGTACCTAATAGATGGGTACTACTAATGTCTTGTAAGCGGTCTGCAATACTCGTTGTTTCAGGATCAAAGGGTGCTATATAGGGAGCACATAAGAAAAATACAATCCACAGAGCTGCTAATACTAACATAGCGTATAAAGTATAGGGCTTTTGTCTATTCATAAGAGCCTCCTTTTATAGCGGCTCTTCGCTTCGGATTCAGCCAAACACTTAATACATCAATGATGATATTAATCACGATAAACACCAAGGTAATCCAGATGATATAACCTTGCATCAATACATAATCGCGAGCCATAATGCCTTGTACCATCATGTAACCAATACCTTTTATAGAGAATACCGTTTCAATAACAGCAGAGCCACCTAGCATAGCGCCCATAGTTACCCCCATCATAGGCAACAACATAAGTCCCACATGAGGGAATATGTAACGGGTGTAGACCATCCATTCTGGCAAGCCCAATGCTCGCGCCCCCTGTACAAAGGGCTGTCGCGACACTTCTAAAATAGCATTGCGCAATCGACGAATGTAGAGACCACATATCCATAAAGCAAGGGTTACCGCGGGCAATACATAGGCAGAAAAGCCATTGGTATTCGTTATCGACACTAGCTGTAATTTAACACCAAATAAGTACAGTAATAATAAACCGACCCAAAACCCAGGGATTGCTAATGCTAGAAATGTAACAAGACGAACCCCATGATCAATCCATGAGTCTTGATACTTTGCAGATAACATACCGAGCGGTATGGTTACCACTATCCCCATAACAAGAGCTAAGGATACTAGCCCCAAGGTATTAGGCAAGGCACCACCAAGAATAGTCGCCACTGGTAAAGCGTACAGAATGGACTCACCAAAGTCCCCTTGTACAATTTGACCTAACCAACGTAGGTATTGCTGCCACCAAGGGTCATTGAGACCTAACTGCTCTCGTATCTGTGCAACTACAACTGGATCTGGTGTAGCCCCTACAAGATTAAACTTCATCGACACGGGATCAATAGGAGATAATTTTATCAATACAAATGTACCGATGGTAACAACAAATAAAATACCTACAATACTCGCCAAACGCTGTAGTATTAATCGATACAACACATCACCTGCCTTCTTTATCACAAAATAGCTATATTTATATTCTATCAATGTAATACTTAGATAGATATACCCATATGGGTATTTAGAATCATTATCATTATGAAAGTTTTGCATACCAATAAAAACGGCCCCTCATATGAGGAGCCGTTCTATATAAAACCCTTACAGTGTCCATGCGAGTGCTTCACTACAGCTCGCATGCCTATCCCATTAGGCCTGGACTTTTATATTATTTTGTATGTTGTTTTGGGGCTACTGTATTAGCAACGATTGCTTTAGCCATGTCACGAGTTACAGGCCGTTCAAAGTACATCGCATGGTTTTGACCATCTTTTGTCCAACCAACGAGGTATACCATTTTTTCGCCACCTTTGAAAGTAACCTTTGTACCGTTTACCTTTTCTGTAGTTGTAACGCGATAATCGTTATAATTACCACTGATATCACCTTTTGTAGTACCTACGCGATACACAATACGTTTGCCTGCCGCTTGGTTCCGCGTTGTATCTTCACCAGCTTGATAAACATACACAACTTGCAAAACATCTTTATTGATTGTGCTTACAGACTCAATATTATAGCCTACAGGTAATACTTTAGGTAGATGAGGCATAATATTCATGTATTTAGCAGCTTCATCGATAGTGCTGAACTCATGTACAGGATTTGGCATACCAACCATAGGCGCTGCTTGTTTTGCTACCATAGGCTTAGCTGGATCAGGTGGTACATCATAGGTGCCTTGTGCACCAGCTACAGTGTAAGAACCTATGCACGCACAGGCAACTGCCATTAATAGAAATTTTTTAACCATCCGTATAATCCTCCTTCGGTTAACACCAAAATTATTAAAAACACATTTATTTTATATGTGATTTTTCTTCCACAATATTACTGATTATAGCCTTCGCCATATCTCGTGTAACGGGATACTGAAATTCTAAAGAGTGATTTTGTCCATCTTTCATCCACGATGCAAGATAGACCATTTTATCACTGCCTTTGAAAGTAACCTTTGTACCATCTACACTTTCAGTTTCTACAACCTTATGAATTTTATGGTCATCGCTAATATCACCCTTTAATTTAGTAGATGTACGATAAAAAATAAGAGCGCCACCGGCCTTATTTACGTACGGATCTATACCGGGTTCGTAGACATAAACAACCTGTAAAATATCTTTCTCAATAGTAATGACAGATTGAATATTAAAGCCTACAGGTAACAACTTTGGCATCTGAGGTCTAAACCCTATATATTCAGACGCTGCTTCTACAGTGGTAAATACATGTACAGGACTTGGCATAACAACGCCAGGAACAGCTGCTTCAACAGACATTTCTAGGGGGCCAGAAACTTTAGTTTGTGCATCCATAGCACCTTGAGCCTTAACAACTCCATAAGTACCTATACAGACGCAAGCTAAAGCCATCAAAAAAGATTTCTCTAGTATTGAGGTCATAATAATATACTCCACAAAATATATTTTGTAAAATTATATTTATTAAAATACGCTTAATGAGTATACCCTAAATGATATAGGATTTCAAGTAATAAATACTACCTATATCATTTTAATAAGCTAGGTATTTAGCCTGTTATTTCTTATGTACCATAAAGCCTGCCGCTTGTTGGTTCGCCATAATGGTTACATCAGAGATTTGCAAGCGTTTAGGTTGGTTCGTTACATACAATACTACATCGGCCACATCCTCTGGTTGAACAGCCTCAATGCCAGCATATACAGATTTAGCTCGTTCCGTATCACCGTGGAATCGAACTTCACTAAATGGAGTTTCTACGATGCCTGGTTGAATGGTGGTAACCTTAATATCTGTAGCAATCGTATCCATACGAATACCATCGCTTAATGTCTTAACAGCTGCCTTTGTAGCGCAGTAAACAGCGCCGCCTGGATATGCATAAATACCAGCGGTGGAGCCCATATTTACAATATGGCCTTCATTTTTATCAATCATAAAAGGCAGTACTGCTTTTGTTACATATAAAAGGCCTTTCACATTGGTATCAATCATAGTTACCGCATCATCAACAGCACTATCTTGGAAAGGATCAAGCCCTTGTGCAAGTCCCGCATTATTAACGAGCACATCGACGCCACCAAAAGCCTCGATAGCTGGTTTTACCTTAGACTCTACATCTTCGCGTTTGCTCACATCGAGAACAAGCGTATCTACACGAATGCCATATTGTTGCTCAAAATCCTCCTTAATCGCAACCAAACGATCTGCACGACGACCGGCAATCAATACATTATCTCCATCTTGAGCGAAAGCACGGGCGCACTCAAGGCCGATACCAGAAGTAGCACCTGTAACAAAAATTTTGCGGTTCATATGTATTCCTCCTTCTATTTAACAGTGATGACAGGGGCGGAAAAAAGACACGCTATCGCGCAAGCGGGACCCGAAGTCTTTTTCCCACCCCTATCATCACATACTTTAAATACATCGGTCCTGAATTACATAATGAAACACAAAGATTTTCATTACTAAACAAAGAAAAAGAAAGTAATTCAGGACCTCTATCAGATTGTGTCCTCTCTACGGTAAGGCCAAAGTCGATTTTGGAAGCCCATCAGGACCTTAATTATAATTTATGTTTTGTGGATCCTTCTATTAGATTTGTGTCGATAATTACTATAACACCATTTTACCATATTTCTACTTGTATTATTTCAACGAACATGTTGGCACTAAAAATAAATTAATGTAGATAGCAAAGAACCGATAGGGTTCTGAAAACAACTTTGGCCTGGTTCCTACCAACAAATGTGTAGGCGCCAATTTAATGGACACATAAAAAGATTGGGCCTATGGCTGTATTGACTGTAGAGATACGAAAGGACCCCTTTCGAAAAACGACTTTGGCCCTGCGGAGGCCGGAGGCCCGAGTCAGACCCGGCCGGTGGAGTTTTTTGGAAGGGGTCCTTTCTACTACGGCAATTAAGCTAAGGGCCCAATCTTTTTATGTTCTATTTTAAATGCGCCAACATATCGTTGAGAACTTCCATACAATCCCCAACAATCCCGTAGTTCGCGTGTTGGAATATTTCCGCCTTCGGATCGTTGTTAATGGCCACGATTGTATCGGCACCAGAAATGCCGCTTACGTGTTGGATTGCGCCAGAGATACCAAATGCCAAGTATAGTTTAGGGCTTACGGTTTTACCTGTTTGGCCTACTTGGTATGGCAATTCAATCCAGCCTTTTTCAACGAGTGGACGTGTAGCACCTACAACGCCGCCGATAGCATCAGCGAGTTCGTAGAGTTTATCAAAATTTTCCTTTGAACCCATACCACGACCGCCAGCTACGATGATATCCGCTTCTTGGATATTATAACCAGACTTGCTGAATGGAATAAAATCTAATCGTTTAGTGCGAATGTCTTCGGGCTTGAGGTCAAATTGCTCAAGTTGGATACGGCCCCAACTGTCCGCAATGCGCTCAGGTTTCTTAAATACATTAGGACGAACAGAGCCCATTTGTGGACGGTGGTTTGGCGAAATAATTTCAGCCAAGATATTGCCACCTAAAGCAGGACGGGTCCATTCTACAAGGCCTTCTTCTGTATCTACGGTTAGGATAGTGCAATCTGCTACAACGCCATTTTGCATACGACCAGACATACGCGGTGCTAGGTCGCGGCCATTGTTGGTAGCACCAATTAAAAGGATATTCGGTTTATGGTCTTCAAAGAAATCCGTCAATACCTTTGTATATCCATCCGTTGTATGGTATTTCAAGAGGGGACTTTCAAAAACGTGAACAATATCGGCGCCATGAGCCACAAGTTCCTCCGCCTCAGCTTGTACGTTTTCACCGAGAAGCATTACTTGCACGAGCTGGCCCAGTTCCTTGGCGATGCGGCGGGCTTGACCGATAAGTTCATACGTAACTGGATGCACTACGTCATCGATGGTATCAGCTACGACAAAAACGTCTCTGTATTCATCAAAATTTGTCATTATCGGTCACCTCCTTCGGAAACAGCATCAGCTTTAGCGGCCTCTGCTGCAAATGTATTTGGATCTACCGCCTTAGGTTCGCTAGGCACCATGCTTTCAACAGACGCAGCTCGCTGTACGGGGTCATTTACGTCAATGCCCTCATCGTCTTGCACCTCTACAACCGGTGTGTCATTTGTCACCAAGAGGTGGGCAAACTTTTCAGGCTTGATGTGGTACGCCAATTCGAGCACCTTTTTGGCACCTTCGTCGACGGATGAAAGCATTTCTACCTTGCCACGAAGCGGTGGTTGGTATACCTTGCGTACCCGTGTTGGGGAACCAGTAAGGCCAATGCGGCTTTCATCAATATGAGGCATATCACGCAAGGTAATATGATTAATGGTATATCGTTTCGCGTAAATGGAGCTCCAAAGGCCAGGTTGACGTGGCTCGTTAAGTTCGGCTGTCGTCGTCACAAGCAATGGCAACGGAGTTTCAATCACTTCATAACCATTCTCGTGCTCCCGCTTTACAATCGCCTTTTGAGAGGCTTGGTCTACGGAAAATTCACAAGCATAGGTAGCTTGCGCCATACCGAGTTCCTCTGCGATTTGAGGGCCCACCTGTGCTGTATCGCCATCGATAGCTTGTTTACCGCAGAAAATGAGTTGGAATTGACGGTTCATGGTTCGTTGAATATGACGAATAGCGGATGCAATCGTATAGCTTGTAGCCAATGTATCGGCACCACCAAAGGCACGGTCCGTTACGAGCACCGCATCATCAGCGCCTAACGCCAAGCATTGACGCAATGCCTCTTCGGCTTGTGGAGGGCCCATGGTCACAACCGTAACGCGACTGCCTTCAATTTGATCTTTCACAGTCAAAGCCGCCTCAAGAGCATGCATGTCGTAAGGGTTTACAATGCTAGGCAGGCCTGTGCGGATGAGATTATTTGTTTCCGGATCCAGTTTAATTTCTGACGTATCCGGTACTTGTTTTATACAGACTAATAATTCCATGCACTCACCCCTGTCTAAACTCTACGCCCTTGGCATTACGAGGATATTTCCAAGATTTAACAATCGTATGTCCGCACAACACACGACATGTACCACACTCGAGACAACCTGCAAAATCAAAAGCAATCGTGCCGTCCTCTTGCAATGTGTATAAACCTGCAGGACAACCATTAACGAGCTTCATCGCCTCTTCGCGGCTTACGCTTTCACCATCAATAATGATGTGAGGACACGTTTCATCTACATAATATTTATTCGCGCCCAAACGCTCTTCTAATTTCATAGGGAACGCACCCCTTTCCATGCATCATGAATCAATCTGAATAGGCCTACATCCTTGACGCGGCGCAATAATTTTTTCATCAATGTCACCGCACCGTCGCCATTTACGGTGAATACATCATGCATAAGATTGTTTACAAATGCAGGATACTCATTAAAAATACGCGGATTTGTGACCAAGAATTTCGGCATATTTTTATACAATTTCATATCGCGACGCAACCAAGACGCCTTGATTTGTTTTTCGTACAATTTAGTAACGCGGTCCATATTTTCATCGCGTAGTGCCACATTGACCGCCTCAGCCGCGCACATGCCGGACTCAATAGCAAGGTCCATACCACGAATCGTGTACCCCAGATTCATACACATCCGCGCCGCATCGCCAACGACGATGTAACCCTTACCACCCAATTTCGGCATCGCTTTATAACCGCCTTCAGGCACAAGATGCGCGCTGTGTTCCTTTAATTGACCATTTTTCAAAAGTGGTGCAATTCTAGGATGACTGGTGAAAGCCTCCAACATTTCGTCAACTGATTTATCTGCCAAGCCGATGTCCTCAAGGCCTACTACCATGCCTACGGAAAGGCTGTCCTTATTCGTATATATGAAGCCGCCACCTAGTAGACCATCTGTCATATCGCCCAACGTGAGCCATGCCATGCCTTCATCACCAGATAGCATAAGTCGGTTTTCGAGGTCCTCTTTTTTGAGTTTATATACCTCTTTCACACCCACAGCCATCGTCTTAGGATCTGTAGGGTCAGTCAAACCAGCCTCTTCTAAGAGCACTGTGTTGGCCCCCTCTGCGATGATAACAAGCTTTGCATACACCTCATCGTCATGACAACGCACGCCTACAACGCGGCGTTTTTTGCCTTCCCCTTCCGTGATAAGCTCTGTTACCTGCACATTAGAAACGAGCAAAGCCCCTTTCTTCTCAGCCTCTTCAGCCAGCCATTTATCGAATTTAGCACGCAACACAACATAGGATTCTTCATTTTCTTTTACATCTTGGTAACTATATTCGATGGTCGTCATCTCATTGCCAGCACCGATAGAAATACGTTCCTTCGTCACCTTTCTTTCAAGAGGCGCACGATTCCTAAAATCCGGTACCAATTTCTCTAGGGAATGCGTATAAATACGGCCGCCCATCATATTCTTAGCACCTGGCGCCATCCCGCGCTCAATGACCAACACCTTCACACGCTGCTCCGACAAACGCAACGCCGCTGCAGCACCGGCCGGCCCTGCCCCCACGACGATAACGTCAAATCTCTCATTTCGATCTATTGCCATATACTCAGCTCCTTTTTATGAAAGCCTAACTTACATAAGTCTATATATTATATATTCACGATACAGATTGAAAATACCTTTTTAACATAGCACATGTATATGAAAATTGTATAAGAAAATAAAAAAGGGCCTTTCTCTTCTAGTACATAAAGTTTTTGGCGAGGAGGTATGGGCTTCCAAAAGACGACTTTGGCCCTGCGTAGCCCTTCCCCTTTCCCACATAAAGTTTTTTAGAAAGGCTGTAGGGGCTTCTAAAAACGACTTTGGCCCTGTTCCGAAGGAACAGACCCGGCCGGTGGAGGCTTTTAGAAGCCCCTACAGCCGTCCTCAAAAAATTTATAAATTTTCCTAGCTTTCACATAAAAATTAGCGTATGATAAAAGTAAGTAATAACCTCTATACGGAGCAAGACGCGTATATAATACGACCGCATAATGCAAGACCACGGTCAAAGTAAGGCACTCAACATTTTGGTATTTACCTCAAGGAGGCCATATGGATCCGCAAAGAATTTTGAAAGCATTATCCAATCCACATCGGTTAGATATTATATTGTGGCTAAAGCACCCAGAGCAAGAATTCGGTGTTCAAGTACACTCTAAAACTCTCATCGATTTTCCAAACAGCGTTAGCGTTAAGAGTATTCAAAAACGCTGTGGTGTATCGCAATCGTCTGTATCTACATTTATGACTATGTTAGAGCGTGCAGGCCTTGTGGAATCGCAAAAAATTGACCAATACACCTATTATAGGCGCAATGAAACAGTTATCCGCGAGTTTGGCGAATGGTATAACAAAGAAGTATCCATCCAAGCAAATAATATCGACAAATTATTGGAAACAGTAACCTTAGACGACACATCCTATCCATCAATAGAGGATAGTTCTATGCTTGACGAAGAGCAGGCCATCGGCATCGCTACTAAGGGACACTAAGGGACTAAGCCATGAAATCGATAACACCTAATACCATAAGAAATCAAAAAGGAGCTATAATGCTGAGGATAACCTCTAGCATTATAGCTCCTTTTTATTTATCGTTGCGCTTCGTATGCTCTAAATAGTTTAGATAGCAATACAGGCGCCAGTTTTAAAAGATCTGGGTTTTCGCAGAAGGATACGCGAAGTTGTGTCTTACCAGGATTATGTTCGCTATCGGCACCACTGTAGAATCCGTTAAGTGGAGCCATGAGCAATGTATAGTCATTGCCATCATCCAAGGTTACGCGACCGTGTTCAGCACACCAACCAGCAAATTCTACGCCGTCAAAGCCAGGTTTTGCTACATTGCGTACATCGATAACGAAATAAATGGACGCTTCTGGATTAGAGATAATGAAATCTGGTTCTACCTCTTTGAACCCCTTGTGAAGTTCATAAATCATTTCACGATAGTAATCGCGTTGTTGCTCATACCAGTTATGAAGCTCAGCGTGGCTTTCATGAGCCAAGGCACCAAAAATATATTGGCCAAGTGTATTGGCACTGAGGTTCGCCGTATATTCAGCAACAGATTTTTCATAGCACAATGCATTGTCTGTAATGATGGCGCCAATACGAAGGCCACAAGCATTCCAAACCTTAGAGGCCGTTTCAAGACTGATACGACGACCTTCGATACCTGGTACATCCTTATTCGTCAATGTCCAAATACTAGATGTTTCCTTGCCTTTTTCGTAGGCCAATTCACGATAGGCTTCGTCGGAAATAATCCATAAATTATATTTTACGCACAAAGATGCATATTCAATCAAAGTTTCCTTGCTGAATAGCTGACCAGTTGGATTGTCGTAAGGAATAATCAACAATGCCCCTGGTTTTGTTTCTATAATGCGTTTTTCCACGGTTTCAATGGATGGCAATTCAAATTCGCCATTTTCGTTCAGGCGTCGTTCTACGGTTACCGTTTTACGACCAATGCGATGACCTACCGCATCGTAGTTCGTGTAGGACGGATTGAACATCAATAGAGGACGTTCCTCTTCGCCTGCACCGCCACAAACGCCAAGCATAATGATTTCCATCGCCATGGACGCACCATCTGTAACGAGTACATTAAGGCCTGTTGTATCGAAACCTTGGCTACGCAAAATATGCAAGAATGCTTCACGACATTCATCGGTCCCCGTTGTTGGTACATAGGGTACGATGCCTGTACTGAAAGGACTATTTGGTCCACCTAGAGTAAATAGTCGGCGCTGCATGGCGGGATGCATAGGACGCATAACATTACCAATAGAACCATTTACCAAAATAGGTGGGTTCTTTCGCTCTAAAAATTTAATTTGCCCCATGCGGATTCCCGATGGCTTGCGAGCCATCATATACGGGGATAAAACCGGTAGTTCCATACAGAATCCAACTCCTCTAAATAAACGCCTTTCACAAAAATAAGGCTGTAATACGCATACATTGATATATATAGATACATTCTATTATAGTGCTTTTACAAGAGAAAATCTATAGTTTTATCATATTAACTAATGGCCTTATCAATTTTCTTATATTTTATGTAATTCCTAGATTGTAACCTCTACACCGAAGCGGAAGTTGCGACCTTGACCTGGCCACCAAACACAAGAGCTAATCCCACATACAGAGATAAACGTTGTTTCTTTGATACTTTCATAAAAACCTCCATACACGCTAAACTATAACTACATACTATATATATTTTGTGCCATAGATACCATTGCACGGGTCATAAATTGGGAATAACTCATAACCTGTGAAGAATCTACGAAGAACACACGACGATTGGAGATGGCCTTAACCCCTTGCAAAGCTGGATCAGAATAAAGCTGTTCCACCGTTGCTGGCGTAGTACCATCTGAAGTATAGGCCACGGAAGGAATAAAAATGATATCTGGGTTGGATTTTATTAAATCCTCTCTCGTCCCATTATCAAAAGGGCCTAAACCTACTTGAGCGGCCGCATTGTTAACCTTTAAGTATTTACATATATCATCAGAGGTTGAACCCTTGCCGCCTGTTAAACCAAATTGGGAATAAAACGCCACTAATGGGTGCTCTCCACTATACTTATTGGCCAGTTCTTCTACAGTTTTCAAATCTGCATCCATACTGGCAATCATGGACTCATCAGAGGCATGTAGCAGCCCTGCAATCTCATGAATAGTAGCCTTTGCTTCTTCTACTGTAGTAGGCGTCTTATATACATACACTGGAATCTGCATATTGCGCATTTCCCCAATAGCATCGGGAGACATCCAATTTGGAGCTAATACTAAATCAGGCTGTACAGAAAGCATGGACTCAGCAGATGCTTTCACATGCTTTTCTACCTTGGCCGACGCGTCGGGCACATTATTAGGTACAGTGCCGACGGCAGCTACTCTGTTTGGATCCACTAAGGATAAGACAATATCCTCTGTACTCGCCGCAATAGGAACGATGCGCTTTGGCTCATTAGGCACCGTAACAATCGTGCCTGTACCATCCGTAACCTGATGTGTAGCGCCCGTAGTCCCCGTTTGTGCAGGACCACAACCGACCACAAACAATACCATCATCAGTATGGCGCATATAATCGATATTCTTTGTTTCATATTAACGACCTTCTATAACACCTTCTATGGAAATATATAAGGACTGCAAATCCTCTAGCATCGTTGGAGATGCATCCCAGTAGCCACGTTGAGCGGCCTCTAACAAAATTTCGGCAATACGCTGCAAGGCCCACGGATTTACATCACGCATCCAGTCTTGCACCGTTGCATCTAAGGCATACTTATTCGCATACCCTTCATAGACCCAGTCCGGTACAACATCACTCGTAGCATCCCAACCAAAGGTGTGGGAAACCACATTCGACATATCTGAAGCCCCTTTATAGCCATGTTTCATCATGGCTTCGATAAATTTAGGGTTCTGCGTCTCCCCTTGTACAACGCGGCGAATTTCATCGCCTAAGGGCCGCATCACAACGCGGCTACGGTCTGAACTATCCCCTACATAGGCGCGAGGTGCACTGCCCTTTGCAGTCCGTACCGCTGCAATGAGACCACCGTGATAGCTATAATAATCATCGGCACTCATAATGTGTGTTTCCCGATTATCTTCGTTTTTAATAGTCACATCCATCGTAGTTAATCGACGCTGAAACAGCCTCATATCTTGAGGAATATCCTTGTGTAGGTGAAAGCTGCTCCAATTGCTGTACACTTGTGCAATATCTTGTACAGACTCCCAGTTTTTACCTTCAATTAAGGCCCCCACACCTGAGCCATAAGCCTGAGGTGGATCTCCAAAAATGCGAAGCCTTGCCTTTTTAGTAGCCAGTAAAGGGTCCTCGCCTTGCTCAACAAGCCAGTCCACATCATCGTGAACATGCTTTTTCACGTAATTATCGTCTGGTGACTCATCTAGTTCTGCTACCATTTCAACTGCTTTATCAAGCCAAGCGATAGCAGTAGGCATCATATCTCGAATAAGGCCACTGATACGTCCCATTACATCGATACGCGGGCGTTGTAATTCCTCTAACGGAATCACTTCTAAGCCTGACACGCGACCACCAGACTGCCATTTAGGCCGAATCCCTAGCAAGTAGAGAAACTCACCTAAACACTGACCATGACTTCTAGAATTGCTCGTAGCCCAAAGGATAATGCCCACCGTCTCAGGATACCGTTTCTCGTTTAGAATATAATCGGCAATGACTTGGTCTGCCAAGTCTATGCCTAGCTGATAAGCAATCTTTGTGGGTAGTGCCCGTTCATCGAGGCCATAGAAGTTACGCCCCGTAGGCAATACATCAACTTGACCACTCGATGGAGCACCTCCAGGGCCGGGTTCAACATATTTTCCCTGCAAGCCCTGCGAAATGGATGTAATCTCATTCTTTGTTTGTCCTAATTTAGGTATATACTCGCGCACAATGACTGCGGCCAAAGACGCTAGCCGTTCTGGTACTGTATAATCTGGTGTATTCACCACATACCTTACAAACGCACGCAGTTCGTTCCAAATTTGATCAATGATGTGACTATAGCGAATCCCCTCGTCATTTACGTCCCCTGCATGTTGCTCTATATAGGACCAATCATAACCTAATTCTTCGGCTAAGATTTCAAGACCCGATGCAATATCCCCTTGTGGCGTCCGTACAATGGCGGTAATAAATTCCTCTAGCTCTACACCTTCAGGTCCCTGCCCTAAAATGTGCAAGCCATTTCTCATCTGCATATGCTTTAGGTCGCTTAGCTTTTCATGGACAGCTGTAATAAAATCGTCCATCTCCATCGTAGCGCCTTGTTCTTCATCGACAAGATGACACGCCATGGCTTTCTCTCGAATTACGTTCTCTATATCCGATACACTCTCAGGATGTTCCTGTTCAAAATGACTATGCTCATCGAGCAAGGCTTCTAGTTCTTCAAACTCATCATATAGACCAGCTGTCGTCATCGGTGGCGATAAGTGGCCTACTAAACAAGCGGAGCTACGCCGTTTCGCCTGAATACCCTCACCTATGATAGTCGTCCAGTAAGGGTAAATATTAGGCAAACTAGAAATGCTTATTTCAGGATAACAACTAGCACTGAGGCCAGCGCCTTTACCAGGCAGCCATTCTAATGAGCCATGGGTACCCACATGAATAACCGCATCCGCTTCAAAAACATGCCGTACCCAATGGTAAAAGGCTATATATTGATGTGGCGGTGGCAAACAGGGGTCGTGATAAATAGCAGATACATTTTCCCCAAAACCACGAGGTGGCTGCACCGTAATCCATAGATTGCCATTGGAGAATCCAGGGATAATGATTTCATCATCGTAGACGAAGACATCTCCTGGCGCCGCGCCCCAAGACTCGATCATAGCCTTTTGCGTATCTGCTGGCAGCGTTTCAAAATACGTTTTGTAATCAGCACTACTCAAACGCCCTTCTACAGAAGCTAAGAGCTCATCAGTGAGCATAGACCTGTCATTCGTCATATGAGATGTGACTATATCCATCAACTCTGCACTCGTTTCTGGCACAGTATCTACGGTATAGCCCTCGTCTTGCATGACCTGTAATAGTCGTCGTACCGATTCAGGTGTATCAAGTCCTGCAGCGGAACCAATATTGGAATTCTTAGGCGGATAGTTATGCAAGATAATAGCTACCTTCCGCTCTGATACTGGAATATGGCGCAATTTAGACCATTTAATGGCCCGTTCTACAACAGCAGCAATGCGTTCTTTCACAGGTAAATACATATAATGCCCCTGCTCGTCATAAGTTTGACAAGCCACAACGCCACCTTGAATGACGCCATCTAATTCCGGTTGTGATATGGATAAATTCACATCTAAAGGCGTCACACCTTGTGGATCTGCAGCCCAGGTTTTCTCATCCATGTATATGGTATAGCCCTGAATGATAGGCACATCCTGTAACTTTAATTCCTCCAAAGTTTGCGCCCCTAAGGACTGATAGGAGAATTTACAAGTATTTATGAGCACATCAAAAGGGAATACATCCTTACCAAAGAGATGATTCATGGACAGCTTCATATTAGGAATGCCTACACGAGGATTCGAGCCATACTGTCCATAAAAGATAATCGGATTGTACTGATGTTTATAAATCTCTTCGAATAAGGCCTGTTGATACTCAATATCCCCCATAATCCATTCGTCGCGATAGAAATACACCGCGATGGACGGCCAATCTGGATTTCCTTCGGCCTCCATGAATTCATCATAGGTTTCGTAGATATTTCCATCGCGGCCCATGATGGCTTGCCACGGAATGTGGTCAGGTTCCTCCCATTCGGAGATCGGTTTTATACTGAAAGCACCATTAATAAGGCGCACATAGTTCATGACGCCACTGGTGCGGCGATAGCTTTCAAGAAGTCTCCGTTGATTTTCGTCTATATTTCGATAGAGAATATCTGTTTTCTTAGGATCTACCACATCGATCCAATACTTAGGATGATGCGCATACAGCCAACGCTCTAGACGTTCTAAAAATGGCGAATCTAAGCCAACCCCCATATTCGTTACGAGAACAACATCTGCAGCGCGTAGGCGGCTTTCAAAAACCTCATCCCAAAGGGGCTGTTTTTTCATATTACAGATGTCCACCTCACCCTGTATCAATTCAGGATAGGTGGCAACAGCCTTTTCTATATATTGGATTTGTTTTCCTAAATTAGAAATATACATGAGACGACTCATGATCTACCTCCGCGATACTCGTAAAATACTGTCTGCCGTAATAGTATCCATGGCATAATAACTACCATTCATTAATTTACATAATTCCTTAGCAAGGCCTAGCTTGATAAAGCCCGTTTCCGTATCGATAACGATACAATCCACAGGCAAGGTTCCAAGAATACGAGCCCATTGTTTAGCCTCTGCTACGGGATCCTCAGAATCCCCCGACGTAGCTCGACCATCGGTGATACATATAATCTGAATGCGTTCTGCCCGATGGACACGCAACAATCTATCACACATGGTGTAGGCCATGCGTAAACCGTGAGCTAATGGCGTTTTACCACCTGTAGGCATAGAGGCTAATAGTCGCTCTGCGCGCTCTACGCTACGGGTGAACGGCAATAACACCTCTGCCGATTCCTTGCGAAAGGCAATGAGTCCTACTGAATCACGATGGATATAGGAATCCCTCAAGAGGCTCAAAATAGCGGATTTCGTGGCCTCCATACGATGCCGTGCCGCCATAGAACCGCTAGCATCCACCACAAAGAGCTGGTATGCGCCAATACGTTTTTCTCGAGCTTTACGGCGATAGTCCTGTGGTTTTATCACTATAGATAATCCCTTAGCTTCTTGCTGTTCTAATGGCAGAGACTGCGTAGATTGTATTTCTTGTTCCACCTTAACAGCAGCTCTCAACCGTTGGTAAGGTGCTGCAGCTCGCAATGTATCGACTAAGGCTAAGTCCTCAAGAGCATGTTCATCTTGATAGGCTCGAATCATGCGCCCTCGAGTATCCTTTGTCTTAGTCATGAGGCGACGACCAGAACCCTTGCGATACTGGCGATCTACCGTCTTATAAGACTGTAATTTCCAATGAAACATCTGGTTAGCTATACGGGCAACAGTATCCGGCAAAGATACAGAAGATAGCCCGTTAGATAGATCTCCATCCGTATTTCTAGAATCAGAACTATCAAACTTCGTAGGGTTAGCGTCATTAGTGTCGCTAGTTTCTTCTTGATTAGCGTTGCCGAATACGTCTTGATTAGACGCTCCATCTTCGGTACCACTTATATCATTATTGGAATTATCTGATTCGTTGGGATTGGATTCATCACCATTAGAATCTCTTGCATTAGAATTACTTGAATTCTCTACGTCAGAGTCCTCTATTGTTTCCGCACTCTTTTGTAACTGATTTTGGTTATTTGCACTACTTCCATTATCCCCTTGTGATGATTGAGATTCTGATGCTTCATCTCGCTTCATACGATGGGGCAAAACATATAAAGCGGCTCGGTCTGCATGGATGGGCTTGCAGTACGAGTTGCCATCAAGAACTGCAAGAGATTTCATAACTTGCAGCAATACGTATTCTGCACCATGTCCTACAGTGCGTGCTTGTAGTGCATAGGATATGGCTAGTGAAAGCATAGCATCCGAAACAGCAATATTCTGAACTCGTTTAGTAGCTATGAGAGATAACATATCCCCTGTTATAGATGCTTCACCACATTGAATTTCTTCTCGATTTTGTTGCAACACAGCTATACGAGATTCTAGTGTAGGTGCAGCCATAGATACATGCACATCGACGAGTTCCCACTCCGCATCATCTAGTGTTCTATCTCCATGATTGATAGTCATGATGAGCAATATTTGACGTCGCTTCGCCTCTACTAATAAGGCATGACGAACCTCAGGCGCCAGAACGTGCCCATCATCGACAACCCAGCATCGAGTGCTAGTGTCATCTAAAAAACCTGCGGACATAATCATCTTGCCCTGCTCTAGGGAAGCTTCAAAATCGATAGTCTCTTGTAATTGTGAATTTTCTACATAAATGGGTATCAAACGATAGGGAATATGCCACGCCTCGAGGCACTGGCGAAGGATATAACTTTTACCCACACCAGTACCACCAGAAATAACGAGAGTATGAATCTGATTGTTTACAAGGCCTATTTTGAGGGCCTCTTGTACAGATGTTTCCATAGCTAGCCCTCAAGCACAGCCGTTACCACTGTATCAATGCGGTCTTCATCGTGACCTTGCTCCTCAAATGGCAAACGACGTAAACGGTGTTTCAATGCTAATCGTGCTGCTATCTTGAGGTCGCTCTCTGTGATTTGATGGCGACCGTGAAAGGCTGCGTGTGCACGAGCGGTGTGCATCATCGTAATATCTGGACGATGACCATCAACGCCAACACCAATACTAATGCTTGCAATTTTCAACAATACCTCATCGGTGGGAATGATGCTTGGCAATAATTCACGAGCTTGTAATAAGCGTTCGTGTAATGCTCGTTCCGATTCCACATAAGACGCTACGAAACTTACCGGGTCGTCGCCAAAGGCAAGACGGCGCTTGATAACCTCCATCCGTTGTGCTGGATCATGCTCACCATAGACCATGACGGATAAACCGAAACGATCTAGCAGCTGAGGTCTAAGGTCACCCTCTTCAGGATTCATTGTTCCTACGAGTATAAAGCGAGATGGATGAGAGTGGCTCACCCCTTCACGCTCTACCGTATTCACACCCATAGCAGCTACATCAAGCAAAATATCTACAATGTGGTCATCTAAGAGATTGACCTCATCTACATAGAGAATATTTTGATGGGCAGCCTGTAGAATGCCCGGTTCAAAGGCTTTCACCCCATCCTGTAAGGCCTTTTCTAAATTAATAGACCCTACCACGCGGTCCTCTGTCGCATTTATAGGTAATTCTACAACGGTCATTGCATCAGCCCCTAGTTCCATAGGAGGTAACAGATTCGCTAGTGCACGAACCGCCGTAGATTTAGCAGTGCCCTTTTCACCTTCAATTAACACACCACCAATGGATGGATTAATAGCATTGAGTAACAGGGCTAATTTCATTTCCTCTTGGCCCACAATAGCAGTAAATGGATATAACATAAGCCTAACCTCATTTAGGATAGAAACATCTTATCTCAACTCATGATAAAAAATTTTATTTCAATGCAGGATCGATAGACATGTCTGTACTACCACCTGTTTGTTTAAAATCATCAATATTTGTAGTTCCCTTAGGGAATACAAAGATTCGTTGTTGTTTAAAGTACGGGTCATCGTAGACCGCAGCAGATAAATGGAATGCGTTCCGCAAGTTTTCCGCCGTCAACACATCTCGCGGCGTCCCTACATCTACGATGTGACCATCGCTTACTAAGACGAGCTTAGTACAATATTTGGCAGCCAATTCTAAATCATGGACGACGATTAGAATCGTTTTGCCTTCGTCACATAATCTACGACCTTCGTGAAAGATATCATCAGCGTACACCAAATCAAGAGCAGCCGTCGGTTCATCTAGTAATAGCACCTCTGTTTGTTGTGCCAGTGCCTTGGCTAAAAATACCCGCTGTCGCTCACCACCGCTAAGGTTTTGTACGGAGCGATGTCTCAGGTGATATACGCCCACCTCTTTCATCGCTTTTTCTACAATGGCCTTATCGTCTGGGCCTTCTTGTTGCCACCATTTCAAATAAGGATAGCGTGCTGTCATTACAATATCGATGGCTTCATAATCAAAGGAAACATTGACGGACTGCTGCATATATGCCACATGATGAGCAATGTCCTTATCGCTCATGGAGGCAATGCTTTTACCATCCCATAAAACCTGCCCACCAGACGTAGGATAGAGGCCGCGCAAGGTTTTTAACAGCGTCGTTTTACCAGACCCATTAGGGCCGATAATACCGACAAACTCACCACGGTCAATAGCAAAGGACGCATCCTTTACGATATTGGAGTTCCCCAATGTGACGGATAGAGATTGAACATCTAGTTTCATTAGGCCCCTCCTTTTCGACGCAAGCAATGAAGCAAGTATAAAAAATACGGTGCCCCTAATAGAGCCGTCATAATGCCAACGCGGATTTCTACGGGTTGTGCCACGACGCGTCCCAATGTATCACAGAAAACAAGAAACAATGCACCACCTACGGCTGACATAGGCAATAATATGCGATGATCTGGTCCTACCAAGAGGCGTACAATATGAGGCACTACAAGGCCTACAAAGCCAATAGAACCACTAACACATACAGCAGTGGCCGTAACAACAGATGCAAGAAATAAAAACAACATGCGATACACCATAACAGGCAACCCCAAAGCACGGGCCTCAGTATCACCAAGAACGAGTACATTAAGATGACGACCAAGCATCATCAAAATAATGCTGCCTGTCACGATAGGCCCTACAGCTAGTGCCACATGATCCCAACGACGAAAATCAAGGCCACCGACCATCCAGAATAGGAATTCACGCAACCGATATTCGTTAATCATCGTCAAAATGCCTGAAGTAAATGCACCAAGTAGCATACTTACAGCTACACCAGCAAGCAATAATGTTGTCGTATCGAGCTTATTATTGCGCCAGGTTAAGAGGATAGTAATTCCAACGGATACAAAGGCCCCTATAAAAGCAAATGCTGGCATGTAAAACATGCCAAGAGAAGTCACACCAAGAGCAATAGCAATAACGGCGCCCAAGGATGCCCCTGCCGATACGCCCATGATACCTGGATCTGCCAATGGATTAGAGAAAACACCTTGCATTACAGCACCTGCTAAGGCCAAAGCACCACCTACTAGAAGTCCAATAATAAGGCGTGGCATGCGGATAAACCACAATACCGCCTCCTGTTCTGATGTAATAGGATTTGTAAAGTGTATCGGTATACCTATACCATTTAAGATACTTTGTATACCACCGCCGATAGGAATCATGATAGCCCCTAGATGTAGCGCCAATAGGCTTACAATACATAGCAATCCCCCAATTATGGCAATTGCCATGATTTTTTGTTTCTGTTTAGTCATGAGAATTCCTTTCTAACTGAGGATATACAGTATGCATAATAGCTAGCATAGCTTCTCCAATATGCTGATTCATAGTATATAAGTACGCTGCCGGCAAGGCTTTCACCCGATTTTCCCGTATAGCTGGCAAATTTTGAAAGGCTGGATTATCCAAATATCGACTAGATAAACTCTTATCCATTTCCTTATAAGATGGAATAAAAATATAATCTGGGTCCATAGCCAATACACGCTCATCGCCAAAAGGGGTCCGTGACGGTAAACCGAGAAGATCAGGTGCATTGTAGATGCTCATATACTTGCACATATCATCAAACAGACTGCCTGTTCCGGTGTACCCATCCATGGATGATACGAAGAGTACGCTTTTGCGTTGATTCAACGGAATAGATGTACCAAGCCGTTTCATCTTTTCTAGTTCACGACGGATTTTCTGCTCGTAAAATTGCCCCTTTTCATCTTCCCCTACAATATGAGCTATGTCCGTCACATTCTTAATGACAGATTCTACCGTAGTACCGGTTGGCACTACAACAGTAGGTATACCCATGTGGCGTAAACCTGCAATAACATCTGCGCTCGTATAATCAGGTGCTATGACAAGATCTGGCTCCAAGGCAATGATTTTTTCTAATGGATAAGAACTCATAGCCGGTTTAACCAGCTTAGCACGCTTCGCCTCTAAAGAATACTCTTCATAGGTAGATAATTTATTAATACCTACCAAGCGGTCTGGTTCTACAAGGCCTAATAAAATCGTATCCGACGCAGAAGACAAGGCTAAAATACGTTTCGGATGATCAGGTACTGGTACGCGTGCCCCATCATAACTTTCAACATAACGGGTATATGGCAAGGTCCGCGTTTCATCTTGTGGACCACATCCGGTTACACCTACAAAAAGGAGTACCATCAAACATATAAGATACGCAACGCTCTTGTTCATGATGATACTCCTTGTATAGTTCTAATACAGAATTATAGTAATCTAAAATTTTTGAGTGTAGCTAAGCTGATAGTTGAATGGCTCATCCCAATATTCCCAATCACCGTTGGAAATAACATTGTGACGATTCAACAAGTTACGCGCATCGAGTCGTACAGAAGAATTTTCATTGAACTGATACCCTACATACGCATTCCACGCTACAAGATTTGGATTGATACCACCATCGCGGTTCTTCATCCGTTTTGTTACAAAATTGATACTAGATCCAACTGTCCAAGTGGAACTATTGTAATGAATGCCCCCTGTAAGTTGTAATTTTGGATTAGCTTGTTTCCAGTAATTATTATCAATCTCCATTTGCTTTGGATTTGAATAGGATGCACCGACGGATATCTTTAATCGATTTGTCAACTTGCGGCCATATTCGGCTTCGATGCCCACATTTCTATATCGACCACCGTTGACACGGATAGTATTACGGCCATTGCTATCCGGTTTCCAAGAGAAGAAATTCTTGAAATCCATATAGAATGCAGCCACCTTCCAACTATCTTTATTGGTAATATGCTTGTAACCCAATTCATAGTTCCAACCTTCTTCAGGTTTTAGATTACGACCGCTAACCGATTGATATTGTCGGTTTACCGTTTTAAATGTATCGCTTAGATTAGGCATGGTAAAAGCTTTACCTACATTCATATATATAGAAGATTCTTTATTAATACGGTGATTCAATTGGAACTGTGGTGTCAATACATGTTGATTCTTTACAGGATCCTTGATATCCGTATAACGCAACCCTACAATGGTAGTCCACGTAGGATTGATTTGATAGGAATAACTACCATAAAGAGCTAAACTATGACGATGAGGGCTTGCATATACAGGGCCTGATGTAGTGCGGTATGTTTCACGCTTACCAAGTACACCGCCGATTAAATAATCCTTACCCCCTCTAAAATCCCATTCGTGTTGTACATCAAAACCATATTGACGAGCAATATAGTTACTATCATTAGATGTATAGGATGGAAGGCTATGTTTACGATTTTTTCCCTTCAAATCTCGATCATTATAGAAGAGTGTGCCCGTCGTATTTCCATCCTTAAAAATTAAGGACGCATTGTTCTTAGAATCATCATATGCATATGTAGTAGAGTGGCGATTGCGATTCGTCGCATTGCTTTCTGTACTCAACTGCGCATAGGCAGACTTGCCTTCAAATCGACTAAAATTCAATGTCACCTTGTCGCTCAATTTGCCGCTCATGAATACACCTAAGGAATTCCCCTTATCCCGTTCTGTATAGTATTCATACCCACGAGGGTGGCTCACCGAATCCGTACGAACCGGTGTAGACGGGTCTTATTTACCAAAGAATCCCCGTTCAACACCAATCAAGAAACGCGGCGTGCCGTAGTTGATTTTATAGGTTTGACTGCCCATATTGCCTACCCCAATAGTAGCAGAGCCACCTTCTTTAGTAGGTGTTTTAGTGATAACATTTACAACGCCACTCATTGCATCAGAACCATATAAAGCAGATGCAGCGCCTTTCAACACTTCGATACGGGCGATAGAACCTGTTGGAATCGAGCTAAGACCACCCTTACCATTAAGGTTCATCGGTACGCCATTGACGAGAATGAGTGAACCTCGTTCTAGTCCACGAATATTAACACGACTGTCCATGGCACCATATTCAAGGCCAGATGCACCATAGGAGAAAGATGTAATACCAGGCACCATGTTCACCGCATCAAAGGCATTTTTAGCACCGCTATTCATGATATCTTTGTCCGTAATAACATCCATCGCTGCCGGCGTATCTAGGTTCAACAATGCTATCCGATTAGCTGTTACATTAATGACATGGCTTTCAGGTGCGCCATTTACTTCAGTAGATGCTGCCGTAGTAGGAGTATCTGCCGTATCCGTTACATCCGCTGCATATGCATTCACAGATAATCCCACCACAAAAGCCAATCCTATAAGTACAGAAGTCCGTCGTTTCTTAAGAGTGTTCATAACAAATCCTCGTAGTATACACTAATTATTCATAAAAACTACATAATTGTATTATTACACATTTAAAAGGACTGCACAAAACCCATACCCCCTATCAGTACTGGATTTTATATAAATCTCTACAAATAAATATTAGAACTTTTGTGTATAACTCAATTCATATGTGAATGGGTCACCCCAGTATTCATAATCCCCATTGGTGATAACGTTGTGACGGTCTAACAAATTGCGTGCATCTAGACGAAGTGTTGCATCCTTATTGAAATGATAGCCCACATAAGCGTTCCAAAGGGCAATATTAGGGTTTAAGCCACCATCTCGATTGCGCAACCGTTTTGTAACAAAGCTAAAGGATGTGCCTGCTTCCCACGTTGGGCTTTCATAGCGAATGCCTGTAGTGAATTGCAATTTAGGGGCCGCTTGTTTCCAGTAATTTTCATTCATTTCCTTTTGTCTTGGATTAGAGTAAGATCCGCTCACGTTCAATTTGAGGCGGTCGGATAAACGTCTACCATATTCGGCTTCGATGCCCACGTTGCGGAATTTCCCGCCATTTACTCGCACCAAAGGTCGACCATTTGCATCCGGTTGCCATTGGAAGAAGTTTTTGAAATCCATATAGAACACATCAACCTTCCAATCATCCTTTTTGTTAATCCGCTTGTACCCAATTTCATAGTTCCAACCCTCTTCTGGTTTGAGATTTTTGCTGCTTACCGCTGTATAACGACGGCTAACGCTACGGAATGTATCGCTCAAACTAGGCATTGTAAAAGCTTTCCCTATGTTCACATACATGGAGGATTGTTTATTAATAGAGTGCAACAATTGGAATTGTGGCGTCAACACATGTTGATCCCTAATTGGGTCATCGATTATGGTGTAACGCAAACCTACAATAGATGTCCATTTAGGATTAATTTCATAAGAATAACTACCATACACAGCATAACTATTGCGTTTAGGATGAATGTACACAGGAACAGCCGTTGCATGATAGATTTCTTGTTTACCTGTAACACCTGCGATTAAATAGTCCTTACCATCTCTAAAATCCCATTCATGCTGTACATCAAATCCATATTGACGTGCTTGATAGCTTGTTTCAGTCGCCTTAGCTTGGGACGTATTGTGCGCCCGGCTCGTACCACGCATCGTACGGTCATTATAGAACAAGGTTCCTGTAGTACCCTTGTCCTTATAAATTAAGGAAGCATTATTGCGATCATCCTTATAATGATACGTCGTAGAATGTCTTGCTTGATTAACCGGATTTGTTTCCGTACTGATTAGACCAAAGGACGATTTACTTTCAGCACGATTAAAATTCAATGTTACCTTATCTGAAAGCTTACCACTCATAAAGAGCCCCAACGAATTGCCCTTGTTGCGAGTACTATAATAATCGTAGTGTTTAGTACCTGCATAGTCGTAGCGAATCGGTGTGGATGGATCCTGTGTACCCCAATATTTTCTATCAATACCAATGATAAACTTTTCTGTATCGTATGACACATCAAAATGTTTAGACCCACGATTACCTACAGCAGCTGTAGCAGAGCCACCCTCTGTAGATGGAGTCTTGGTAATAACGTTAATAACACCACCTAATGCCTCTGCACCATACAATGTAGAAGCAGCTCCTTTCACTACTTCGATACGTTTTATGGCACTCGTAGGAATAGAGCCGAGTCCACCTTTGCCATTGAGGTTCATAGGCACGCCATTTACAAGAACAAGGGCACCACGGTCAAGGCCTCGAATATTCGTACGGCTATCCATGCCACCAAAATCGGCACCGCCGGCACCATAAGAATTTATTGTTACCCCTGGTACGGTCGCCACCGCATCAAAAGCAGTGGTAGCACCAGTATTTTTTAACTCCTCAGGTGTAATTACATTCATCGCTACAGGTGTGTCCAAATCTAGGAGGGCTGTGCGATTAGCGGTAACATTTATTACATTGGACGACTCTTGATTCTGATTAGTTGTCATATCTACCGCATAACCATTTACACTCATACTAAGTAACGCCATCATTGTGGCCACATATACACGTTTATTCATTTCATTCACCATCCTATATGTTTTATTAAAACTATGTTAATTCTGTTAATTCGTAGCCTTCGAACTACAGTGGGCAATTTGGTTGTAGGGGATATGAACACTCTCATCCCCACTACATAAGTTGTAATTCATTTAATTCACTTCAGACACATTCCAACTATATACATCTCTATTCAAGTTCGTATCTTATATAAAAAATGTCTGATTTAGGTTCTCCGGTCGTATTTGTAGCACCACCGGACCTAGCCGCCAGTGCCAATGCATCATTATCAAGAAGGCTAGAGCCGCTACTCCCCTCAATTTCAGCACTTACATAATTACCTTCGCCATCAAAATAAACCCTAATGGTAACTGTCCCTGTAATTCCTCTACGTACAGCTTGTGCTGGCATGACTTTATTAGCATCTAAACTAGCACGATAACCGGAAACATCAAAGTATCCTGAACCTTCCGTATCACTAGTCCCAGGATTGCCGCCCTGTGTACCAGGGCCGTCATTTGCTTTGCCACCATTGCCAACGGGGCCACCACCCGGACCTGATGTATCACCATCACCGGGAACACCTACAGGATTATCTGTATTCCCATGTAGATTTACACTAGCCGCTTCATTGCCACCTAGATAAGGATTAAGATTTTGCAAGCCCGGTGTCGGTTTTCCCGATAAATCCGGTAATACACTACCCGACTTACCGCCCGCAGCATTTTCTTTATCATCAGCGACAATTTTCTCTTGCTGTTTCTTCTCCTGCTCAGGAGGTTCCGGTTGCACCATGTCAAGATTGATGACCAAATCTTTCTTTGGCGTTTCTGGTGGTTTTAAATGGCCGAACAAATCGCCTACAACACCCCAGTATGCTAAGTTGACCACCAATGCAGCGATAAAAGGAATGCCATATCGTTTACTCACCATAGGATCACTTCCGTTCTGTCGCTACGCTGACAAATCGAGCACCACTCATCTTGAGATTATCCAAAATGCTAATAACATCCTTATACGCAATATCTTCAGATGCACGGACGATAAAAGCTTGTTGTGGTTCCTTCGCAACGATGCCTTGAATTTCATTGCCCAAATCATCAGGTCTAATTTCACGTTCGTTCAAATACATCTTATGAGTAGCTGTGAGCGAAATCGTAATCGGCTCAATCGTTTTTGCCGTTGATGCAGAGGCCTTTGGCAAATTGAGTGGAATTTGTTCCTCTGTATTCATATATAACGTACTCATCATGAAAAATACGAGCAAGAAAAATACAATATCAATCATAGGTATAATCATGATGGTAGGTTCTTTTTGTATCCCTACTGAACTACGTTTCATCGTTGACTCCTAATATATAAATCCAAGATAGAACCTAAGCGTTGTTCCAATTTTGCAATATCATAATTTACTTTACTTGTGCACCAGCTATGGATAGCTAATGCTACGATGGCTACTGAAAGCCCTGTTGCCGTTGCAATCAACGCTTCGGATACACCACCAGTAATAACAGTAGGGGCACCGATATCACCACCAACAGCAGCGAATGAGCGAATCATACCGACTACAGTACCCAATAGACCTAGTAATGGAGCCATAGTAACCATCATACTGAGCCAGTTAAGACCGCGTTTTAAACGTTCATCCATATAACCTACTACATCGTGAAGACGATTTTCCAAGCCTTCAAAATTATATACAGAATCTACAATCGGTGTTACAAATTGACTAAGTGCATCATCATTATTCTTAATCGCTTGTTCTAATGCAATCCAATCATTCGCATTACGACCTGCTTCAATGCTAGACGACAATTGTTGAATTTCACTGTCAATGCAACGATACATACGAATTCGCTCAAATAAAATCGTACATGCTGCCAACATAAATAAAACTAGCGGATACATGACTACGCCACCCGCATTAAAAAGATGAATTGCATACTCCATAATAACCTCCTCAAACTTATAATTATAAATTTGTATTCTACTGCGTATAAAACACAAATGCAATCTGTATTAATCGTTATATTACGATTAATACTAAGTTATTTTATTATTTCATAAACAAATACGTAGTGCAATAAACCTATACCCTGTATTGGTATGCTATTTTATTATATGTATTCTTATAATTACTAATTTATCCATTGAATACATACATTTGTCTATTACATAAAAACACTAATAATTCTTATGCTAAAAATTATTTATCTGCTCTCAATACATATAAAAAAGCAGTCTATAGAAATGTTTTCTATAGACTGCCTATACAGATATTATCTAACTTCTTAGCATACTAAGAGAGTGAACATAACACCTCTATCAAGTACATATTTATTAATTCTATACAATTTTATGAATATTATTCATACCTGCATAACCATTCGTTTAAACTATCCTATGACATCGTTATATCATCATAATAAAACTTATGTATGTGCATCCTCTCGCTACGAAATAATATTAGTCACTTGATACGGTAGTACAATCCATTTTCTCTTCATAAGCGGACGCTCTTATTTCTTACTAGATTTTTTCTTATTAGGTTTTGCTGCTTGTTTGCCTTTCGCAGGATCTGCGGCTTTCACAAAGGAATTATTCAAATTGGTAGCAACCATAAGGGCCACATCTGCATTAGGAGTTGTGACAATAGAACGACCTGCCACGGTCACAGTAGGTCCATCATAAGATGCACCACCTGGCTGAATTTGACCATTATGGTACAAGCGCGCCAATTTACCAGCCATGAAATAAGCTCGTTCTTCGCCCGTATAACGACCGCTATTGGCAGGGCTATAGATATTCATGCCATTCACAAATACCGCGCCATTATCGACCGTAACGTGATTGCCAGAATACGTATACATGCGATCAATATTGTCCTTTACACGGCTGCTCGTCTTAGGGTGATTATTAGGGCTAAATACTTGATTTAAACCTTCACGGTACAAATCACCATATTTATTACGAAGCACCGCCATAGATGCAGCGGCGGCCCCCACATTATATGGAGACTCGCTCAAGATCTTAAAGCCCAATTCGTCAGCCGCCTTTTCTTGGCCCATCGTGAATACTTGGTTCTCCATATAATTACCAGCAATATTGGACAAAATAGCCGCATTACCGCCACCGCCAGCAGCAAGGCTCACCGCTGTAGATAAACCTACTTGCTTCTTGAGACCATTGACAATGTCCTTATGCTCGCCATGAGAAATTTCATGAGCCATAACATAAGCGAGTTCATCATCATCTAATAGATCCAAAGCGCCCTTGTTAACAGACATCACGCGACCAACCGTAGCGAACGCATTGAAATCATCGCTAGGATTTGCGTACGCCACATACGAACGCTTAACGCTAGGCGAAGCCTCTAAGGTCTTCATGATACGTTGCACCCGTGCTTGCGCCGCACTATCCTCTAAATAGCCAGTTTGTTTCTTTGCACGAGCTAAGCTTTGTTCTTGGCCTTCCTTAGAATTATCCATTTTATTGAAAGCCGTGGATACATATGCATACGCCACTGCACCACCAATTAACGTTTCTGCAGCCCCCGCAGAAGCAGCCTCTACCGTTGTTGGTACTACGGCACTGTTGTTAATGAAAGCCCCATCACAGCGGCTAGTACCAAAGATTTAATTTTCTTATTCATATTTGATCCTCTCATTATCTCTCAAAATAAATGCAGCCCTAGAAACACAAAGATTCCTAATTATTTGATTCACCAACAAGCTCAATGGCTACCTTACCATCTTTAGATACAGCACCACCATGAGTGTACCCAACAACATCAAATCCAGCTGCTGCACATTGGAGAGCTATGCTTTCATAATTATCATTCTTACCACGCGTACAGGTGGAAAGATGAATGGTAGTAACACCATTTTTCTTGAAAGAAGCCAATTTCTTTTCCAAATCGCCACCGCTATGGGTAAAACCAACCAGCTCAGTATCCTCATCTGTATAGCGCTCGAAAGAATCCACTTTATTCATATATGCCTTAAGACAACCACCGCAAGAACAACGTTGCATCGTGTCTTCGTTCACTAGAACTGCAATTTTCTTAGTCATAAAACCTCCTGTCAAAACATTGTGCACAATCATTATACCATAATCAATATAAAACAATGTATCTCAGGATACATTGCTTACAAGAAACACCCTGATGTACGCCATTATAAATCAGGATGTTATATTACATAATAGTTTCTTCGCGGCCAAATTTACCGTTTTTGTATTCCCCATAAGCGAGGAGAATTTCTGTTTTATTTGTCATAACAAATGGCCCTTGTTTTACCACTGGTTCATTGAGTGGTTCTCCAGCGAGAACGAAGATTTCAAGACCTTCATTGCCAGCTGCATCTTTATGCCCAATAGAGTCGGAAAAGGAAAATGTTACCGTTTCAAAGCCTTTATGGGGATGTGGGGTGACACCTGTATCAAAAGGACTAGCCTCAAAATAATATGGCTCGTTATAGTCGAGTAACAAAAATGGAGACATACGATCAAGCTTAGGTGACTCATCGCCATCAGGGAAGTACTGACGTACTCTAAATCCAGTGCCTACCCAATGAATATCAGGAGCTTTAATAATTCTATCAATTGTTCTTACAGGATTCATTCTATCACCTCTTAATCGAACAGGATTCATAATAGTTGTATTATATATGAACAATTGCTCATATATCTTAATAATATTATATCTATTTTTTTCGATATGTCAAGGGTGGGCTATTAGAATAGTAAAGACGGCCTAGGAGGATAGAAAGCCATACAACAAAAAAGACACACCCTAAGGTGTGCCTTTTAGCTTAATCAGCGACTTCCTATCCTCCCAGGCCGTCTCCAGCCAAGTACTTTCGGCGTTTACGAGCTTAACTACTGTGTTCGAGATGGGAACAGGTGGACCCTCGTAGCTATCGCCACTGAATCTGTCA
>SKDY01000442.1_pt1 | contig 34393 bp, 30 predicted proteins | sample 4826591 | NCBI WGS metagenome assembly SKDY01 (sample SAMN11008823, study PRJNA524170) | human gut metagenome | biome: Human fecal sample; material: Feces; isolation source: fecal sample from pouch patient p10, p22 | host: Homo sapiens | place: Israel: Tel-Aviv | collected 2016-06-15 | reverse complement strand
AAATCATACCGTGCTCCCCGGTGACAGGTGTCTGTAAGGTTCTCAACACAATCCTTTGTCAGTACAGACAGCAATGGATTGCTGCTGAAAGGGCCATGGCTTCCGTTGGTATAAATTTCCTCCGAAAATTCACGGATACAGGTTCCCAGCATATAGTCCATCTGCTTTTTCCATGCCTCTAATACGTCCCCAATGCTTTCAAAGGCTCCGACATCACCCGTATCAATTCCGTCTATCACATTGTTGACCGGGCCGCACCAAGGCGAAAATGTCATTGGATCATTCACATCCGGAACTGGTTCCGCAGCATGATCAGCCGCATATACAAAAGATTTTCCTCTGTTTAAAGCAAGTTCCAGCAGATACAGAAAATTAATGCCGCGAATCATCTCCTGATTGCTGACTCCCTGCAAAAGAGTCTCCCAGCAGTTGGAATTTGCATAATTACAGGCATCTTCATAGGAAACACCTAATTTCTCATATGCCGGAATCAAGATATCATCATTGTTAATATAAGGCATTCCTCCGCCTGTCTTTAAAACCTCCGCGATTCTCTCTATAAGCTCTGCAGGACTATTTTTATGTAACCGCACAGTTAAGGTAGGATCTGTCATCTGCAGTTTTTCATGGGCATTCAGAAACAGGTAAGTCAAAACACTGGTACAGTCATCCCCCTTCGCTCCAATACCGCTGATCAAAATGTTTTGTCCCCAATGATTGATCGCATCAGCTTCATCTGTCTCACTTTTAGATACAAAACCAAAATTATAATCCAAACGGCACTGCGCAGGTGCACCTTCCAGTTTTTTCTGATCCACAACATAATTTTCCGGATCCAGCTGAGCCCGGTCATTTACCCGAAGGCAGAACACATCTACCAGCTCCTGCGTTTCTTCCAGTGTGATCTTTCCCTCTAAATAGTCTTTTTCAAAATATGGATAAAGGACCCGGTCAATACATCCGATGGATAAATAGGACATGGTTTCGCGGAAGATATGGTTAATCATCCACAACGACTGAATGGCCTCCCGAAAACTCGTCGCCGGCTGTGCAGGCACCCGATGCAGAATATCCGCCAGTTCCAGCAGATTCTTCTTCTGCCTGAGTTCTGGTTCCCCCTCGGCCATGCTGCGGGCAAGTGTTTCATAGCGTCTGGCATATGCCAAAACCGCTTTCATTTCTACTTCCGCTGCTCTCACAAAGGCATTCTGTTCCTCTGTAAGCCTACCCGTTTTGCGGGCTGTCTCCGCCTGCAGTTTCATTTTCTCCCACAGTCCCACAATCCCATCCGCCAGCAAACCGGCATAATCCGGACATTTATGTGACATATTCAGTGTACATTTTCCAAGCTCATCGCTCCTTAAGAAGGAAGGCAGTACACAGCGGATGATCGTTCCATCCTCCATGCAGTTTCCTGCAATCACAGCCCATGGCTCAATCACGATCGGCATATGTTCCAGAGCATCCTGAAAGGCCAGGGCACGTCTGTAGGAAGTCGGCTCCTGCTCTGTTTCCGTTGTCACAACCGTCCGGTTTCCGCCCCACATCCTCTGTTTCCGATGCATTCTTTTTTCCAGTTCATCATAATATAACTGCACCATATCTGACTTTTTCCGCAGCGCGGCATCCGTTCTGGCCCGTTCTTCTGCCAGCCGCAAAATTTCTTCTTTCACTTCTCTTTCCTCCTTCCATGTCCTAACCCATAAGGTAAAAGTCCAAACTGGGATACGTATTTTTGAAGTTCTTCATAATACTCTTTTTTACGGGTGTGCAGCTTTTGAAGGGAATAATCCTGAAAAAGCCACATATATTTCGCTCCCGCCGCCTCATTATAGGGCAGAAGCTCCAGAAAAGACAGTTTAAGCTCAGAAACAAACCGGGCAGTCTGTTCAATCTGTTCCTTATGGTCATTGATCCCGGGAATGCATGGAATACGCACAACAATCTCCCCTACAGCCTCTCTGTTTTCACTGAGCCTCCTCAGATTCCTTAATATCACATCATTGCTCATGCCGGTAAACTTCCGGTGCAGCTCCGAATCCAGAAGTTTGATATCATAGTAAATCAAATCTGTCTTTCTGCAGATTTCGTACAGACTGTCCCATGAGCCACACCCCGTTGTTTCAACTGCTGTATGGACTCCCTGTAATCTGCAAAAGCTTAAAATTTCAAGAGCAAATTCCGCCTGCATCAAAACCTCTCCGCCGGAAAGCGTAACACCACCACCTGAATGGCGGTAAAAGGGAATATCCTGTGTGATAATATCTTTTACCTCCCTCAGGCTCATCTCCCTGGAACTTTTCGTAAGTGCGCCGGAGGGACAGACCTCCACACAGGCAAAGCATTTTTTGCAGAATGTCGTATCGATGCGGATCCCTTCTCGTTTTTCCCCATCCTCTTCATATTTCTTCGGTGTGATCGCTCCATGTGGACAGACGTACATACAGTTTCTGCATCCGATGCATTTCATGGATCTGTATATAGGCACCGGTGAGGCAGGTTGCGTCTCTGGAGAATGGCACCAGGCGCAGTGCATCGGACATCCCTGAAAAAAAACTGTTGTTCGGATTCCCGGCCCGTCATGGGTCGAAAACCGGTCTATATCCGTAATCAACCCTAACATGTTTCCTCCTACTTTTCATAATCAGATGGACAGATCCCTCCTGTATACTCTGTAAACAGTTTGGTAAAATAGCTGGGATTCTTATAGCCTACCATAGCAGATATCTCATAAACCTTAAACTTATGGCTTTTTAAAAGTTTCTGAGCAAGTTTCATTCTGTACTGCTGCAGATATTCATTAAAGGACATCCCTATCTCTTCTTTAAAGATACACCCCAGATAATTCGGAGAAATATAGATCTCCTGTGCAATCTGGTTCAGTGTAATGTTTGTATTGACATTATCTTGAATCAACTGGATAACCTGGCGGACTATCCTGTCGTTTTTGCTGCCCGGAGAGGCATCATCCGAAAATGACTCCAAAATTACATGCTCCAGAATTCCAAATAGTTCGTCAACAGTCTCCGCCCGCCGCACTTCATTGCCTGCCTGTTCATAAAGCGGATAGGATTCTTTTTTAACAGGCATATTCTCCATCTGTATCATCTGAAACTTGGATATAATCTCGATAAAGAGCATCTGAAGCTCTTCCAGATTCATAATCTCTCCCGTGTCAAACAGCATTTTCATCTCTTTTAATGCCTCTGACACTTTCTCATAATTCCATGCATGAAAGCTTTCAAAAAGAACCCCTCTGATCCGGGAAAGCTGTTCTCTGTCAATGACCCCAAGGGTGTTGCGTGGTTCATAATAAATAATCTTTTCGTCCCCGTCATGACAATGGCGACTGGCAAAATATGCTTCTTCCGCATAGATCCGGCTATCTGCAACATTGCTGTAAATACGGCTGATTCCAATGGTAATGGTAATCATAAACTTTTCTTCCAGCGCTTGTTTCAAAATGCGCAGATTATCCTTTTCTGTTTCCTTCTGTTCCAAACGCTCCATTTGAAAAATCATGACAAGATCCGTATTTTTCACTACCGTAGGAATAATGGGTCTTTTTTTCTCTCCCCACTGATACAGCTCAGCAAAAAGTCCAGAGGTCAGTTCCTGCTGTCTTACTGGTGTCATTTTTTTATAATAGTCAATATGAAACAGAACACATTGATAATAGGGCATCTGGCAGACTAAAGTCTCAGAGCCTAAAAAAGTTGGAAGACCATTGAGGAGATCCTGAAAATATTTCTGTACCAGGGTTGGTTTCCAATGATCCATTTCTCTGTTAGAGACTTCCGCCTCCTTATCCAGCTCTTTTGTCAGGCGCATAAAAAGGGAATCTATGGCATCCAGCGTAATAGGCTTAAGCAGATAATCATAAACTCCCAGCCTTATGGCCGTGTGTGCATACTCAAATTCACTGTGTCCAGACATAATTACAACACAGATTTCGGGATTCTGTTCCATCGCCGCTTTTGTAAGCTCCAGACCATCCACTCCAGGCATACGGATATCCGTCAATATAATATCTATCTGCTGCTGCTTTAAAATTTCCAATGCCTGTTTTCCATTTGTACAGCATTCCACTGCATAAATATTGTATTTTTTCCAATCAATTTCTTCTTTTAAACCGTCAAGAACAAACTGATCGTCATCAGCAATCAGCATTTGATACATGTCAGACCTCCTCTTTTCCGGGAATGTGAACCAACACGGTAGTTCCCTTACGTACTGGAAGATATTTCACTCCATATTCAGGTCCATAATACAACTGAAGTCTTTTATTTACATTATACACGCCATATTTTCCATATCGCGAGCTGGGTTCGTGCAGAATCAGTTCCTGTTCCATCTCCGGAATTCCACGTCCATTGTCGGAAATCTGCAGATAGATATCATTCCCATCCAACCAGCCGCTGATACAGATTTCGCCGTTCTCACCATCAGGAAATCCGTGGAGAATGGAATTTTCGATAAACGGCTGAAAGATCAGCCGGATAATATGCTGTTTCTTTACTTCCGGCAGAACCTCCTCCGAATATTGAATGCGCCCCTTTAAAATCAGATTTTGTATATCCATATAAGCCGCAATTCTCTGCAGCTCTTCGTCGATCGTCAGCAAGGAAACTCCGTTGGACAGACTTAAACGGAAAAATTCGCTCAACCATACCACTGCTTTGCTGATATCATCTGCATGGGCCCTGATGGCCATCCAGTTAATAAAATCCAGTGTATTATAAAGAAAATGCGGATTTATCTGCTGTTGCAGCACCTGAAACTCAATTTCGGCCTTCTCATTGGATATCCGTTCTACTCGTTTCAGCATTTCCCTAATTTCGTTGACCATCTGAAGAAAATGGCTGTTAATCTGCCCGATCTCATTGGTATAATGGGACATCTGCGATATCTCAAAATCTCCTTTTCCCACACGCTGCATCTGCTCTATCAGCATATTAAGAGGATCCAGGACTTTTTTGCTGAACCATATAATCGCCGGAAATACTGCCAGCAGACAAAAAGCTCCAACAACGCCAATCCTCTTCATCAGTGCAGAAAGAGGCTCCAACAATTCTTTATAGGGTTTTAACTGGATTGTACGCAGTCCATACCGGTTGACAGAACTGTAAATTACCGCATAGCGTTCATGCTCAAACATTCGGTCCTGAAAGCCTGCAGCATGATCCACTTCTGAAAATAGATCTGCATTTTCCTCCAGGAAATGCCTGACAACATCCTCCTGCATTCCATAGCTGATTGGAATGTTGTTTTCATTGATCGTAAAATAGACATCGCCTGCGTCCCCCTGAGCCACCAGCATGGAACCCAGAATCTTTTCAGGCAGCGTAATCAGCAGAATACTCTCATTGTCATCTACATTGGAAAATACGCTGAGATTCCGGTAAAACGTAATGTAGTTCTGTTCCGGTAAATTCGAATACACCTCATCCTTCAGTGAAAGCGGCACTACTCCAAAGCTGCGCCTGTTTAAGTATTCCTGCCATTGTTCCGTCTGCAGAGATGAAGAATCCAAAATATAGTAGGTATTCCACATCTTATAATAAGAAGCCAGTTCCGCATAAGGACAAATCAGGCTGACCCGCACAATATCCGGCTGGGAAGCCGTATGAAAAAGAATTCTGTCCGTGATGGTGTTTACCGCCCCAACCTGATCTAACCCATGGGTTCTTTTCAATTCCTTTAAAGCTGATTCAATCTGAGAATCCGTTGTCACCGACAGTGAAAACAGCTCCATAGAATTGATCCACTGCTCACTGACAAAATTCATTTGCTCCAGCACGGTCTGTGAATTCTGTGTTACCTGTTCGGTGACGATACCGGCGGCATAATGATATGCCATCAGACCAAATACCATCAAAAGAACGATACTTAACATCCCAATGAGCAAAACCAGCTGCTTATACAGACTTAAATGTTTAAACATTCGATTTCACATCCCGGTTTTCCAGATAATCAGCAAGAAGACCCACGATTACAGCAAATAATACGGCTCCTCCGTCACACACTCCCTTTCCTCTTTCTCCATACATTCTTGCGCGCCCGATACGCGGAACAAGCTGGGCTGTTGCCTGTGCCGCCTCTTCTGCTTTTTCGGCGGCATCCCTCCATATTCCGGGGCCTTCATGCTCTGTCAGATACTCCGCATAGGGACACAGGCTGTCCAGTATGGTCTTGTCCCCCCTTTTGGCTCCACCCATTCCAGTCATCTGGTCTGAAGCATGATGCAACATTTCTGCAAAACGCGCCTGGTCGATATCCGTTAATCCTGTACAATCATTCGAAAATGACTGCATCGCCACAGACAAAATGGTTCCCAGTGTGGATGGAGCCGCAGAATTAATCGCCACCGCACTTACGAAAAATGTTTCCTGCAGACTTTCGGGTTGTTCTGTCTCCACAGCCTCCGCCACAGCTTTAAACCCCTGTTCCATGTTTACACCCAAATCCCCATCTCCTGCCTGAGCATCAAGCTGTGTAAGCATATCCTTCGCATCAGCAATCCCCAGCGAAGCCTGTTTCAAAAATTCCTTCAGATTCTCAACTGTAAACATCCTTTCCCTCCTTTATGCCTGCGTTTGTAAGAAAAACGGGGAATCGCAGGGAGCGTCCAACAGGCTGATAAGCTCTTCATCCAGTTTCATAACCGAAATTGATGCTCCGGCCATCTCAAGAGAAGTGGCAAACTCACCTACATAGGCACGATGTACCCGAATCCCATATTCTGCACAGAGCTGTGCTACACGGCGATATAAGATATATAGTTCCTCTAATGGTGTTGCCCCCAATCCATTGACCAATACAGCAATACTGCTGCCCTTTGGACAGGGATTATCTTCCAGAATCCGCCTGAACAACAATTCTGCAGTTTCATCGGCTGTAAGGATGTCCGACTCTTCCAAACCAGGTTCTCCATGAATTCCCATTCCAATCTCCATCTTCCCCTCGTTTATGGAAAAGTTAGGTCTCCCCACTGCCGGAATTGTACAAGAGCTCAGGCTGACTCCAAAGGTGCGGGTTGCATCAGCCGCTTTCTTCGCTGCCGCAGCTACGGTTTTCAAATCCGCCCCCGTCTCTGCACAGGCTCCGGCGATTTTGTATGCAAACATGATTCCCGCAATCCCCCGGCGCATCTGTCTCTGTTCTAAAGGAGCCGCTGCAATATCATCGCTGACGATCACGGTTTCGCATGGAATTCCTTCCCGCTCCGCCATCATCCTGGCCATCTGGAAATTCATTTTATCTCCCTGATAGCACCCAAACAGCTGAAGCACTCCCTTCCCGCTGTCTGCTGCCTGCATTGCATGAAAAATCTGCATGCTGCTGGGGGATGAAAATACATTTCCTACTGCACAGCTGTCTGCCAGGCCCTTGCCCACATACCCAAGGAAGACCGGCAAATGTCCGAATCCTCCGCCAGTAACAATCCCTACTTTGTTTCCCTGCAGATCTCTTCGGGCACGCATCACAACCCGAGAATCCGCCGGATACAGCATTACTTTGTCTTCATGGGCCATAACGATGCCTTCCAGCGCCTCATCTACAAAACTGTCAGGAGCATTTATAAATTTTTTCATTGTCATAGCATTCTCTCCTTTTATCCCTTAATACCACTTAACGCAATTCCTTCTACGAAATGTCTCTGTGCCAGCAGGAAAATAATCACACAAGGCAGAACGGTAATGACACTTGCTGCCATAATTATATGCCAATCGCTTACGTACTGTCCAGTCATGCCGGCCAGGCCCAGGGACAATGTCTTAAACTGGTTTGAATTGATATAAATTAAAGGCATGAAAAAATCATTCCAGTTATCCATAAATGAAAACAGCGCCACTGTAACCATTGCCGGTTTGGTAAGGGGCAGAAAAATGCGAAGGTAAATATTCACAAAGCCGCACCCATCAATTCTGGCCGCATCTGCAAGTTCTTCTGGAATTGACAGAAAAAACTGACGCATCAGAAATACAAAAAACGGGGATGCTGATGCAAAAAAAGCAGGTACGATCAAGGGCCACAGAGAATTCAGCCATCCAATGGTTTTATACATTTGAAACAATGGTATGATTTTTACCTGATACGGAAGCATCATAGTAGAAATCAAAATTACGAACAGGAAATCCCTCCCCGGAAATCGGATTCTTGCAAATCCAAATGCCGTTATAGAAGAAGACATTACATTTCCCATAGTAGCAGCCACTACTACCAGAATTGTATTTTTAAAATAGGTCAGAAAAGGATACTTGATCCATGCCTCAATATAATTACTGATTTGAAAAGGGGGCTTTGGAAACCATGGCGTGGGAATCACATACATCTCCGACAGCGGTTTAAATGACATAAGTACCATCCAATATACCGGCATAATAAAAATAACCGCCATTAAAAGGATACCTGCGTACCAGACAAGCTGCTTTATCCTCAGTTTCTGTTTCCGTGTAAGTGTCTGCTTTGCACCAGGCTGAGCCATTACCTTTCCTCCTTTCCTTCAAAATATACCCATCCGGATGTGCGGAATACTATCAGTGTCAAAATTAAAATAATAAAGAACAAAATCCACGCCAGAGCTGATCCATAGCCCATACGCAGGTACTGAAATGCAGTCTGATACAGATAGAGTACAAGTACCATTGTAGCATTGGCCGGACCGCCGTTTGTCATAATATAAACATTTGTAAAAACCTGGAAGGACTGGATGATCTGCATGATCAGATTATAGAACAAAATCGGAGAGATCATCGGAATTGTAATGTTGATAAAACGCTGCCACCCATTGGCGCCGTCTAACAGCGCCACTTCATACATCTGTTCCGGCACTCCTTTAATTGCTGCTATAAACACTACCATCGGTGTACCAATGTACATCAGATTCATCAGAATAATGGAAGGCATTGCCAGATGAACATCGCTCAGCCAGGCCAAACCCGGAATTCCAAAACGGGCAAGAATATCGTTGATTCCGCCATAAAACGGATCAAACAGCCGGGACCATACGGCAGAAATTGCAACACCTGATATAATGCCTGGCATGTAGAACAATACGCGCAGCCCATTGGAACCTTTATAAGGTTTACTCAGCATAAGTGCCACTGTCAGCGCCAGGATCATACGCAAAGGAACCGATACTGCGGTATAGTATGCTGTATTAATCAGCGCTTTCTTTGCTGTCGAATCCTTCATAATATCCATATAGTTTTTTAAACCGATAAAACGGGGAGTTCCTATAAAGTCCCATTCAGTCAGGCTGATATAAAATGAATAAATCATTGGTATCAGCGTAAATACAAACAGTCCAATCAGCCACAGCGAAATAAACCCATAACCTGCCAGCCACTGTTTTTTCTTTCGCAAATCAGTGTCCTCCTTTCCCGGATATAGAATCTCTCTTTTGAAAACCATGCCGGATGCTTTGCACCCGGCATAACTGTCCTGTCACATCGATTTACTGATTCCGTTCAAGAATGGAGGCTGCCACCGCATCTGCACTCTCTAGGGCTTCCTCTGGCGTCACCTGATTATACCAGGCTTTCTGCAGCTCAGTAGCCACTGCAACACCCATTTCCTCGTATCCCTGACATACTGGTTTCGGCTGCGTCTCCGGAAGCTGGAGCGCCTCGATAAATGCCTGCCAGTTTTCATCATTTGCGTACGGCTCTTTTTCATAATTCACTTTTCGTACCGGCATCTGACCAGCTGCAACGTTAAATGTTAAATCATTCTCTTCACAAGTGAGCATTTTCACAAATTCATATGCCAGTTCCGGATTCTTGCTGTCCTTCAATACGCCATATACGTCTACCAGCGCATTATGAGCATCATTTTTATAGGCTGGCAGCAATGTAGCCTTCCACTTCAGATCTGGCGCTGTTTTGGGATATGTGGACACATTCCAGCAGCCCTGCATCCACATTGCAACCTTTCCGTTCTCTGCCAGTGCGGTTTCCTGCGTCGTTGGCGGAACTGCAGAGCAATCTTTATACAGCATATCAACCTGCAGATTCAATGCCGCCAAACCGGCCTCATTGTTAATGTTAAAGTCTTTCCCGGTAACGCCATTCTTCCAAACCTGACCGCCGGCCTGCCAGTAGTAACTCAGCCACCATGCAAAGCAAGGTTCACGGGTTCCCAGTTCATACCACATAAAGCCATACTGCCCTTTATTCGGATCCGTTAAGTCCTTTGCCATACTCTTTAACTCATCCCATGTCTTTGGCGGTTCTGTGTAGCCTTTTTCAGCCAAAAGATCTTCATTATAATACAAACCGATCACACTGCTATGTTTCGGCAGCGCATAGACTCCGCCATCATCAAAAGTAACGGCATCCCATGCTGCGTCTACAAAATCTTCCGGATTCACTTCATCATCGGCCTCAATATAGTCTGTCAGATCAAGAAGCGCGCCTTTGCTGTAGAGTTCTCCCATATATGTCTCTTTTAAGTTGGCTACATCTGGTCCCGTACCGCCTGCGATAGAAGTCAAAAGCTTTGACCAATAATCCGGCCATCCATTAAAGCCGCTGATAATTTCAACCTTACAATTGTGCTCCTCTTCGAATTTTGCAATGGCATCCGCTGATGCCTCCAGCACGGAATTATCACTTAACTGAAATACCAGAGTTACCGGTTCTTCTGTCTTTGCCTCAGCCTTGGTTTCCGCCTTGGAACCGGAATCCGCCGTTGTCACAGGAGTATTTGGCGTACTCCCCCCACCGCCGCATGCTGTCAATGACATTGTAAGCATAGTGACTCCCATAAGTATGCTCATAAGTTTCTTTCTTCGCATGAATAATCCTCCTCTTCTTATTTTTGACCTCGTTCCGCGGTAACTCGTGCCATTTTGTTAAAACTGTACAATAGTTTCTTTCTGATATCATTATTTTACAGCATAATTTTTTATTTTAATAGTACACGGATCAACAATATGCCACTTAAATCAACAATTTTATCAAATACTATGTGATATTTTTATGATTAGGGTGTCAAAAGGTATGCCCCCTGGTATTTTCCCAGCGGTAATTTCACAAAAACATGTGCGATCAGCTGCTCTGGAAATTACCGCTGGAATTTGTATATCTGATGGTTCAGCGGTAATGCCATGGTAATACTGCAAGGTCTTTTAAAGTACACAAAATAATTCAATAGAATATATGAAATTATTCAGCAATGCTTAGCTGGATGTTGTGCTCCTGGAAAAGCTGCAGATATTTTTTTTAGGTAGCTGGTCTGTGAACACATGATCAATGTCACTGAGCGGAGAGTAGACCATGAGTGCAGACTTGTCGAATTTACTGTGATCAACCAGAAGATAGTGAATACAACTTTGTTCCAGTGCAACCTTTTTGATTTCATATTCTTCAGGAGACGCATTGGCTGCGCCAAACTCTGTTATGCCAGTGCATGCCATAAATGCCTTTTGCATGTGATAGCGGCGCAAATACTCCTGACAGCCGTTGCCTACAGAGGATGCAGACCTTGTATTGATAATGCCGGGAAGCATAATGGTTTTTATGCTGCTATAGGCAAGGGCCTTGGAGGCAACCAGTATGCTGTTTGTAAGAACAGTGAGATTGGGCACATCAACCAGATAGTCAATGATGCCAAGTGTGGAAGTTCCGGTATCAATATAAATGGTGTCATTTGCTTTTACAGTAGATGCGGCTAATCTGGCAATTCGTTTTTTTTCATCAGCATTTTGAATATTTCGCTCTGAATAAGAAATAAGACCGTCCAGAGGTGCATCATTTAAATTGCGTGCAATGACACCGCCGTAAACCTTCTCTACGGTTCCACGAGGAGTAAGCTTATCCAAATCTCTTCGCAGTGTTGCAATGGAAATCTGAAAAGCGGTGCATAATTCATCTAAGGTCACAGATCTGTGTTCAATGTGGAGTCTGCCCAAAATCTGATAATTGCCTAAAAATGAGGTAATGTGAGAGTCTGAATTAGGAACTTTGGCTCTCATAATTGCCTGTCATGTTCAAAAATTCAAGATTCTTACCGATGCATTGTTTAGAACATGGCTTTTGACACCTGAACCATGGTATTGCTTATGAAATTAAGCGGCTTGCTCAAAGAGGCCTTTTAGCGGGGAAGTCTTTGGCAGAGCCCAAGCATCAAGATGTTAACACATCATGATGGCAAACAGGCGGCAGTACCACATCTTAGATGAACGGTATCTGCCGTCTTCTAATTTATAATCAATTTTCTCACGTTTGTTACAACGTTCAGCAGAAGTCCTTGCATTATACTAGATATGCTTATTTTAACATCCGCAGTTCATTACCGCAAGGCGTAAAAAATCCCCATCCAATGCGGATAGGGATTTTCTTCATCAGCTCTTAAAATTCATATGATACTCCACCTGATGACCCGGCTGGGTCATATCCATCAGATCCAGATATTGATCCAGTTCCTGCTCGGTCAGCAGATGTTCGTCTAACACGATCTGGCGGACCGGAATACCGGTTTTCATGCACTTTTTGGCAATCTCAGCGGATTTTTTGTAGCCAAGTGCCGGACAGAGGGCGGTAGCTAAGGCGGCACTGGACTCCACCAGGGCTTTGCAGTGTTCCCGGTTGGCGGTAATACCGGTGATGCAGTTATCGATCAAGGTCTCTACAGCGCCTTTTAAGGTATCGATGGACTCGAAGATCTTATAGAAGATCACGGGCTCGAAAGCATTTAACTCCATCTGTCCGGCTTCTGCTGCCATGGTGACGGTCACATCATTGCCGATCACATTGTAAGCCACCTGGGAGACTACCTCCGGGATCACCGGGTTGATCTTACCTGGCATGATGGAGGAACCGTTCTGTTTCGGCGGCAGGTTGATCTCACCAAGTCCGGCTCGTGGACCACTGGATAAGAGGCGCAGGTCATTACAGATCTTAGATAGATTCACGGCGCAGACCTTTAATGTGGCGGAGGTATGTACAAATCCGTCCAGGTTCTGGGTAGCGTCAAATAAATTCTCCGCCTGGGAACAGTCCGTACCACAGACCAGGTTGATGTTGTGGATGATGTGGAACAAATACACCGGATTCACATTGATGGCGGTTCCCACTGCCGTTGCACCGATATTTAATATCTTCAGCTCTTCTTCCAGATTTTTGATCCTCTGGATATCCCGCTCGATCACTGCCGCATAAGCCCCAAAAGACTGTCCCAGACGAATCGGAACCGCATCCTGAAGCTGGGTTCTTCCCATTTTCACCACGTCATCGAACTCGATGGACTTATCTCTCAACACTTTGTGAAGCCGCTCTAACTCTGCCACGAAACCCGGAAGCAGGTTTAAAATGGTCAGTTTTCCCGCACAGGGAATCACATCGTTGGTGGACTGGGCCATGTTGACATGGTCATTGGGATGAACGATAGAATAATCACCCTTTTTGCCACCTAAGATCTCGATGGCACGGTTGGCGATGACCTCGTTGGCGTTCATATTGGCAGAGGTTCCCGCGCCGCCCTGGATGGCATCCACGATAAACTGATTATGGAGCTTTCCGGCAATGATCTCATCGCAGGCTTTCACGATGGCATTGCCTTTCTCTTCATCCAGCACATGGGCAGCCATATTCGTGTAAGCCGCTGCTTTTTTGATTCTTGCCAGGTTTTTGATAAACTCCGGGTGAAGGGGTCTTCCTGTGATCTTGAAATTATTTTTCGCACGGAGCGTCTGCACTCCATAGTAGGCTTTCTCTGGTACATCCATGGTTCCGATAGAATCGGATTCTCTTCTTGTCATCATAATCTTGTCCTCCCAGTTTCTGTTTCTAAGCTGAGAATAGCACTTTGGAAAAGAAAAATAAATACTTTGAAAAACTATGACAATTCTTAATAAAACAAGCCAAAAACCTTATTTTTTTAAGATTTTTGGCTGCTTTTTTATTTTTATTAAGTTTGTTTCCGTACGGTTATGTCAATCACTCTGGAAGCTTCTCTTCTAAGGTTCCCTGCATATACTGGTCCATGGCGTCTGCTACCACCTTTGCGTAAGCAGTTGCCTCTACCACAGTCTTGGCGCCCAGAACCACATCTCCTGCGGCGAAAATACCCGGATGGGTGGTCTCACCAAACTGATTGGTCACTAAAAGACCATTGGCAGACGCCTTTAACCCTTCTGTGGTGTTGACTAACTTATCCTTCGGTCCCTGGCTGACGGACACGATGGTACTGTCGGCGTGAACCTGGATCGGAGTCTCATCCACACCGGTGCGGTTGCCTTCCTCGTCAAATAATACCTTCTGGAACACCGGGCCATCATCGGTGATTTCCACCGGCTGCATACCAAAGGACAATACCGCACCGTCCACTTTTGCATAAGCGATCTCCTCTGCGCTTGCCTGGCTCTTTAAACCGCGGGCATACAGCGTTACGTTTCTTGCTCCCTTTCTCAGAGCGGTTCTTGCCACGTCCATGGCGGAATTTCCCATACCGATGATGGCAACCGTATCGCCTAATTCATAGGAATCCGGGTTTGCCAGGTAATCAATGGCAAAGTGGACATTTCCTAAAGACTCACCCTTGATGCCCAGCTTCTTCGGTCTCCACACGCCGGTACCAATGAAAATGCTCTCATAACCATCACGGAACAGATCTTTGATCTCCAGCGCGCCGCCGATAGTGGTATTGGGACGGATCTTGATTCCGATCTCTCTTAATTTCTTCTTATAACGCTCCAGAATGGTCTTGGGCAGACGGAATTCCGGGATTCCGTACTGTAACACACCGCCGATCTTATCACGGGCATCAAAGATCGTCACCTCATAGCCTTTTTTTGTCAACATGATCGCAATGGTGATTCCCGCAGGCCCCGCGCCGATGACTGCCACTTTTTTCCCGTTAGATGGTGCACATTCAATCTTCATTTTATCAAAATATGTATCAGACACATAGTTTTCAATACTGCTGATATGCACCGGCTCCCCTTTTCTTCCCAGCACACAATGGCCCTCACACTGTTTCTCATGGTTACATACCAGAGAACAGATCATGGACATGGGGTTATTGGAAAATAACATCTCCCCGGCTTCATTTAAGTCTCCTTCTTTAAATGCCTTGATCATCATCGGGATCGGTGTCTGGATCGGACATCCCTGACGGCACATCGGTTTTTTACAGTTTAAGCAGCGGTTTGCCTCATCAATTACATGAACGGTCATACAGAAAATCCCCTCTCTTTGCTTTCACTTTCTCATTTCATCTGGTTACTATTTTAATGCCTGGGACGCCGCCGCTCAAGAATAGTTAAAAAAACATCAAGTATTATGAAAAGAAATACAAACCGAGCCCTCTTTCCCCCTATTTCCAGTCAAAATCCGGCCAAATTGCAAAAATTTTTGAAAAAAGATTGACAAATGAATTTTCCTGCGTATAATTAACACCAACATCACCTACTAAAACAGTAGGAATTAAAAACTGCCACTCCACAGGCAGTTGCCAGCTTTATAAGAAAGGAGGAGAAACCACCATGAATACGATCTACACCGTTCTGTCTGCTATGTGTTGTTGTATGGAGTGTATGTGTTGTTGTTGTAACCATACGCTTTCTTTTGTTGTGCAGACGAATGGCTGGGTTGTATCCTCGTGAGTTTCTCTATCACGATACACATGTATAGATACCCCTATATAGTCAGTTTTTGAGAGGTCTGGACAACACCAAACCTCTTTTTTTATGCGTAACTGTTCAGTTCCTTCACAGTTACACGCAAAAATCCATTCCAGATCGACTTCGTCGATGGGATTTTTGCCTGCTAGCCCAAGTTTTCTTACGGTCAGCGCAGCAAGTGCGCAGACCTACCGAACAGTTATTGATAATTCCAGAAAAGGAGACCCGTCCATGATTCGATTTGAACACGTAAGCAAAACCTTCCAAACCAAAAACGGCCCGTTCGATGCTCTGAAAGATGTGTCCTTCGAGATCGAGAAAGGAGACATTTACGGAGTGATCGGCTACAGCGGAGCCGGAAAATCCACGCTGATCCGCATGGTAAACGCCCTGGAAACCCCAACTTCCGGTAACGTCTGGGTGGAAGGAAAAGACATCGGTACCTTAAACCAGAAGGAACTGCGAAATCTGCGGAAAGGAATCGGCATGATCTTCCAGCAGTTCAACCTGTTGGAATCCAAGACCATTTACGATAACGTGGCCATCGCGCTGAAATTAAATGGCGTATCGAAAAAGGACATCGAGAAACGGGTCACAGAGCTTCTGGATTTCGTGGAACTGTCTGATAAGAAATACTCCTATCCCGGACAGCTTTCCGGCGGTCAGAAACAGCGCGTAGGCATCGCAAGAGCTCTGGCCAATAATCCTTCGATTCTGCTATGCGATGAAGCCACCAGCGCCCTGGATCCGAAAACCACCGATTCTATCCTGGAACTATTGAAAAAAATCAATGAAATGCTTCACATCACCATCGTCATCATCACTCATGAAATGAACGTGATCCAGAAGATCTGTAACAAGGTGGCAGTCATGGATTACGGACAGGTTGTCGAGACCGGATCGGTCATCCAGGTATTTTCCGATCCCCGGTCGGACATCGCCAGACGATTTGTGGGCAACCTAATCCGGGATGTGATCCCGGAACCGTTAGTCGAAAGCATCCGGAGAGAGACCAGAAACAGCCGCCTTCTCCGCATTAAACTGGAAAATACCGACAGCACCGAACCACTGCTCTGGGAGATCAACCGGAGATTTGAAGTAGAGACCAATATCCTCTACTCCACCATCAATGTGATCCAGGGAATCGTGGTCGGCATCATGTTAGTCCTTTTCACCGGAACCGATGAAGAAATCGAGAAAGCAGAACAATATATCCTTGAATCCAAGGAAGAATACAGGGAGGTAACCTTACCATGATCGAACAGTATTTAGGAATTTCCACAGACAAATTAGTGAAAGCCGGATGGGAAACCCTCTATATGGTGGGATTTTCCCTGATCATTGGATCAGTGGTTGGATTTCTCATCGCCATCATCCTCTGGCTTACCCGCAAGGGGGGCTTAAAAGAAAACCGGATCCTTTACACCATCTTAAATGGATTTATCAACGTGGTCCGCAGTACCCCATTTATCATTCTTCTGGTATGCGTGATGCCAGTAACCAAATTCATCGTAGGAACCCGCATCGGAACCAAGGCAGCCATCGTTCCACTGGTGATCTACACCGCCCCATTTTTAGCAAGACTGCTGGAAAACTCCCTGCTTGACGTCAATGCCGGCATCATCGAGGCGGCGCAGGCCATGGGGGCCAATACACTCCAGATCGTCATTCATTTCGTACTGCCGGAGGCATTTGCTTCCATCATCCTGGCGCTGACCACCGGAACCATCGCACTGATCGGAGCCACCGCCATGGCCGGTTACATCGGAGGCGGCGGTATCGGAAACATCGCTTTGACCTATGGATACCAGACCTTTAACTTCCCGCTGATGTTTTCCACCGTTTTCATCCTGATCGCTTTTGTATGGCTGATCCAGAGTTTAGGAAATCTGCTGTCACAGAAGCGCAGAACACACCAATAAAAAAGAATCCTGCTTGCAGGATTCTCCGCCTGCGGCGGGTCGCTTTAGCGACATTCTTCCAGTCCGCCACAGTGCGATCCTTAGCGGAGCGTTTTTATGTCATAGGACGAAGTTTCCTATGACATAAAAAATAACACAAAAAGGAGACAACGATTATGAAAAATTTCAAAGCCTATGTAAGAACCACCTTAGCAGTATCCTTAGTACTGACCACCGGACTTTTAACCGCCTGCTCCGGTAACGCCTCCAGCACCTCCACTTCCACAGCCGCAGATACCACCACAGCTGCCAATGACACCACTTCCGAGAAAAAGGAATTAAAATACGGCAAGGCCGCAGGCCCATACACCGTTCTTTTCGAGGACGCCATCAAGCCGATCCTGGAAGAGCAGGGCTACACCTTCACCGAAGTGGATTTCTCCGATCTTCTGCAGAATGATCTGGCATTAAATGAGGGAGAGATCGATTTTAACGTGGAGCAGCATACCGCTTATGCGGAGAACTTTAACCAGGCCCAGAACGGCGACCTGGTACCGATCTCCCCAATTCCAACCGTTCCGGCAGCGATCTTTTCCGCAACCGAAACCTCTCTTGACAACATCCATGATGGAGCCAAGGTAGCCGTACCAAACGATGCTGCCAACACTGCAAGAGCTTATGCCTTGCTTCAGAAAGCCGGATGGATCACCCTGAATCCGGATGTGGAGCTTTCCACCGTGACCCAGGATGATATTGCAGAGAATCCTTATAACATCGAATTTACAGAAATGAGTTCCACCAACATCCCTGGCGTACTAGATGATTTTGACTATGCAGTTATCACAGGAAGTATCGTATACAACGCAAGAATGGACGCTTCTACCGCACTGCTGCAGGAAGATATCTTACCGCACTTACTGCTTCAGGTTGTCGTGAAAGCGGAAAATAAGGATGCTCAGTGGGCAAAAGACATTGTGGCTGCTTACCACTCTGATGCATTTAAAGAATACTTAGACAAGAACAACAACGGTTTATGGTATGTTCCTAATGAATTATTTGTAACTATTCAGTAGGTCTGCGCACATGCTGCGCTGACCGTAAGAACACATAGGCTAGAAAGCAAAAATCCCATCAGCGAAGCTGATCTGGAATGGATTTTTGCTCGTAACTATGAAGGTACTGAATAGTTACAATTATTTGCAAAATAAAGGAGACCTGCATATGGCACAGAATGAAACACCAATCATTTTAGACGAAACCGAACAGAAGATCATCAATATCATTGACGCCCACCGGGATCAGATCATTGACTTCGCCAAAGACATTTACACTCACGCGGAGCTTGGCTACAAAGAATTCCGAACTGCTGAAAAATTCGCGAATTTCATGAAAGCTCTTGGTCTGCCAATCAAAGAGCATCTGGCAGTTACCGGCGTGAAAGCCTACTTAAATGAAGAAAAGAAGGATAACGTCAGTCTTGCCCTCATCGGTGAATTAGACGCCCTCCGCATCCCGGAGCACAAATACGCAAACCCGGAAACCCAGGGAGCCCACTGCTGCGGACATCACGCCCAGTTAGCCGGAGTCATCGGTGCCGCCATTGCCCTGACGAACCCAGAAGTAAAAGAAAAACTGGACGGCCAGGTAGTCCTTTTCGCCGTTCCTGCTGAAGAATACGGCGAGATCGAGTTCAAGAACAAACTGACCGCCGAGGGAAAGATCAAATACGGCGGCGGTAAATGCGAGCTGATCCGCATCGGCGCTTTTGACGACATCGACTTAGATATCGTCCACCATATCGGTGACAAAGATATCAGCGTCGGTTCCAACTCCAACAACGGCTTCGTCTCCAAGGTAATCCGTTACAAGGGTGTCGCTGCCCATGCCGCAGGTGCGCCGCACTTAGGCGTCAATGCCTTAAATGCCGCCTCCCTTGGACTTTCCGCCCTGGCTTACCAGCGTGAAACCTTCCGTGACAATGACCATGTCCGCATCCATCCGATCATCACCAAAGGCGGAAACTTAGTCAATGTCGTTCCAGATGAGGTGGTCATCGAGACCCTGGTACGCGCAGCCAATAAAGACGCCATCGCAGATGCCGCAGCCAAGACTGACCGGGCCTTCAGATCCGGCGCCTATGCCATTGGCGCCCAGTGCCAGATCACCACAATGCCTGGCTATCTGCCGGCTTTAAGTGCCGAGGCCAACGAGGAAGTCCTGGCCGCCGCCCAGATTGCCTCCCAATCCAGCAAAAAAGACTACGAAGTAGTAAAACAGGATACTACCGCCCACAGTGGTGGCTCCACCGACGTCGGTGACGTCCAGCACATCCAGCCGGTTCTCACCTTCAACACCGGTGGAAAAGTAAGCGGACTTCACTCCGTAGACTTTGACATTGTGGACGATGAACTGGCTTATGTAGTCACCGCAAAAATCTTTGCTCTTTCCGCTTACCGCCTGCTGAAAAATGGCGCAGAAAAAGCAAAAGAGGTAGTAGAAAACTACCACCCCATCTTTACAAAAGATGCTTATATCCAGTACATGGATTCCTTTATTGCGGAAAGTACAGACTTGTGAAACAATTTCCGCCCGCGGGTTTAACCTGCGGGCGGCTCTCATAAGCAACGATATGTTCAAGTGCCTCAATTCGTTCATACTTGCAGGGTTGCCACCACACTCCGAACCTTGTTAGATGCCACTTGATATTTACAGCAACAGCTTCCCTTTCACTTCCAGTCCGGTGATCCACGGCTGCTTCAATTCCAACAGCTCCGCAATATTCTTCTGTTTTGGAACACCAAGGATAATGCTTGCCTTGACGATTCCCTTTTCCTTTTGGGAAAATTCGATGCTGCGGATATGAAATCCCATTTCCCCGATACACGCCTTCAATTCTAGAAGCTCCTTCTGTCCACCGGAGATCTCCACGTTCACCGCAGACATCGCCTCCCGGTGCAGCCCCATGATACCTCCCCGTCCTAAAAACATCTCCACTAACACTACGATCACAGAAGTTGCAATCCCCAGATAGATCATCCCAGAGCCAACTGCCAATCCGACACCTACAGTAGCCCAGATTCCTGCCGATGTGGTGATACCGCTGACACTCTTATTTCTTGCGATAATCATGCCCGAACCTAAGAAACCAATCGCTGTAACCACTCCAGCCGCCACTCGTGACGGGTCCAGCTTCGTATACTCATTCAGCACATCATTGAAGCCATACTTGGAGATCAGCATCATCAATGCCGACGCCACACCGACTACCGTATGGGTCCGAACACCCGCCGGTTTCCGCCGGTTCTCCCTTTCATGTCCAATCACGCCGCCGCATAATCCTGCGATCAGCAGCCTGCCGATCATCATCAGTTCCTTCTCCAGTGCAAATTCCATGTAGCTCCATCTCCCGTCTTTTTTATACACACGCCCACATATATTGTTTGTAAAATATGTTAACAGGTACATTTGCACAGGTCAATGTTCAATTTTCGGAAATTTTTGAACTATTTTTAGAAATTGACTGTGCTGAAGGCGGTCTGGGACGGATCAAAGGAAATGATTGAATCATGTTGTCCAATATATTGAAATATCTTTTTGTCACTCTTTGATTTTTTATACCAGCCAATACATACCATGATGTTGGCGGGTCCCAAGGTCAAAAATTCTCCTGCAAGCAAGCTTGCGTCGAACTTCTGACCTTTTGACCCTGGTATCATACCATTATAATTCCAACAATAATGACCGTAGTTCTTACCGATGAATCTGGTGAAAATAAGCAGGATACCTTCAGTTAAAATCCCAAATAGAAATCCCTTGTCGATTCCACTCATTATATGGCTCTCCCATTAATGAAAATGCCTCATCGACTATTTTCTTTCTATAATTGGATACATTTTCAGTAAAATGCAGGTATCCTTTTTCATCAACATGTGAATCGCGTATAAATATATCGGAAATTATCCCAATAATATCACGAAGAACAGCATATATTACAATCTCTTTCCTCTCTGTTCTGTACTCATAAATTGTCACTCCTCTTTCCAATACATAAATCTTTGCCTGTTTCTGCATTACATCTACGTTTAACATCATGTCATACCTATTGGAACCATTAAATATTTTCTCAATATACCTTCTGTTTTCTATAGAATAATAACTCCATTTTTGCAACAATTTATCAGCTTCAATCATACACTCTTTAGCATTCATTCCTTTTATACCTCAAATCTAAAAATCCCGATTATTCAGGTAAAATTTATTTTTCTGATGAGCCCCCTTTTATTGCCAGTTCTACAATTTCATCAACTGTCGGATTTGGCGGCAGACCAACTAATTCAGGATAAAAGATCAGGTCACTTCCGCCAGGATGATTTATATTTTCCGTAAACGTCATTACTAATCCATCACATTCTGCCTCGGACAGCACTTTACCTGTTGCCTTATCTTTCATAGTTGTTAGCATTTCAACTATATCAGCCAAATCTTCTCTTGACAGTTGGGAAGCAGGGAGTTCCATAGTCAGTTCAGTTACCAAAGTATCTAAATCAGTCCAGCCATCGTAATGTCTGATTACATCCAAATCCAAACTCATATCCTTTGCTTTGATAAATTTTGTGGCTTTTCTTAATAATTTTTCCACTTCATGCTTATTCTCTGGTTCATACATAAGGGCTTCTATTTGTTGAATAATTGCTTTTAATTGCCTTTCAGATTCCAAATTTCTATGCGGCTTCAAGTGATTTTTCATTTTGCCATTTACCTCCATAAAACTTCGATTAGTCGCTTTCAAACTTGCTGGCGGCGAACAGCATTTTATGCTGTTTGCAGACGGCAAGTCCACAGGGGATAGCCGCTTTAGCGGCGCAAGGGGGTGTAGCCACCTTGACGGAACGAAGTGACGCAACATTCTCGGTCAGGCAGTTTTTCTCTGCCGACCGGGAATGAAGCTCCGCAAGACGCACTACTCTCGACAGAGAGTATAGAAGTGCGCCCTTTAGTTCCTAAAGGGATTTTATCAGTTCGATAAATTGTTAAGGAAACAATCGGAGTTGGTGTAAACGAAAAAGCAGTCTTGCGGTTTTATCAAACTGCCCTTTCGTTTACATCAATTTCGATTTTTCCTTGGTGAACAAAGTCGCGTCCCTTTCGCCACCATCTATGGGAATTCAATCTTTGCTCTCTTCTATAAGTTTATCATATCTCGCGTTTTATTGACAGCTGGTTTTTGCCAAAAGAATTATTTTTAGGCATGACAAACAGACTCCCTTTGCGGAAGTTTTTTGAAGTATTCAGTTGTATATTTTAACATCTCATATGCGCTAAAACAGATGGTGTATGCTTATCTGGAAGATGTGGAACCATTTTTCCGCCACAGGAAGAACACCTGCATACATCTATGTTATATAGCAGCTTTATCATTTCAGCGGCACTTCGATTTTTAAATGCAGAAATATATTTTTTACATCCAAGCAGATTTCTACAGTGCGTCATCTTTTTGCTCTTGTTTCGGCACGACAGCAAACCATAGTGCCGGATTCTGACAAAACGTTTTGGAGGAACATGCATTAAAAATCGACGGATGAATTCCTCGCCCGGAACTGTTTTCTCTTTCCACTGACCTTTGTTTTTATAGTCTTTTACGGCATATGTAACAGTTGCTTCCGTCATGGACCTGATCCGATGATTACTGATTGCTATCCTGTGAGTATATTTCCCAAGATAATTTATGACTGACTGTGCTCCATTAAATGTTTCCTTACAATAAGCAACCCAGTCTTTTTTATAGCACTCATCGAGAAGTTCTTTGAAGCAATAGTGGTTTTGATATTTCTCCGCTGTACCATGAAACTCAAGCTTTGAATCATTCCACAGGCTTTTTAATTCGCACAAATATTTCCCGCGGAACACTTTTGCAATGACCCCATACGGGAGAAAAAACTTCCCACCGGTATCTTTCCATTTGCTGTCCTTATCAAGTCCGCCACCAAGAACAATGGTATGGATATGAGGATGATAATTCATTGCAGAACCCCATGTATGAAGAATACAGATATATCCGATGTCAGCTCCCAGATACTTTGAATCATTCGCCAGCTCGTTCAGAGTGGATGATGCAGCATGATACAGTGCATCATACAGAAGTTTCTGATTGCTATAAATGATAGGATTCAATTCCTCAGGGACTGTGAATACCACATGGTAATAGGGTGCATCCAGTACATTCTCCTTCTGGGCATCAATCCATTTTTCTTTCGGAAACTCCTGACACATAGGGCAACACCTGCTTCTACAAGAGTTATTGTGAATGCTGATACATCCACAGTCCTCACAGACACTGATGTTCACACCAAAAGCCCCGGTTTTACAGTTCATGATGTGAAAAGCTGCTTTTCTGTGGTGAGCAGGAAGCTCATGTGTTTTTTCATAAACAGGATAAAACCGTTCAAAGACATCCTGTATCGTACAAGATTTTTCCACGATTACTCACCACCCATCTCATCAAATGGGCTTTTAATACCGAGCAGAGTCTTATTGCTTACATGAAGATAAATCTCTGTTGATCTTGGATCACGGTGTCCCAAAAGGGCCTGAATATATTTCACGTCACACCCGGCTTCAAACAGATGGCTTGCGAAACTATGGCGCAAACAGTGTGTAGAGACATGCTTCTGAATTCCAGCCCTTTTTGCACTTTTACGGAAGAACTGAATGACACTGTCCTTCACAAGATAATCGCCAGACCATGAACTTGGAAACAGAATCCCTGTTGGTCTGCCGCATTTAAACCAGTATTCTGTAAGTATCTCAAGTGTACGGTCAGCAAGCAGGGTATAACGGTCAAATCGGCTTTTGCCATCACGGATATGTATTGTTTTATTGGTGCGTGAAATGTCATCATAGTGAAGGTGCGTGACTTCTGATACCCGAAGACCACCTGAATACATCGTAGCAATCATGGCCTTATGTTTCAGGTTAGGCGTTGCGTCAAGAATCGCTGATATCTCTGCTTTCGTAAGTACGATTGGCAGGCTCCTGTCCCTTTTCATGCGTGGGATATCATCGTCATCCCAATTCATCTTTAATACTTTTTTATAAAAGAAACGAATACCGGAATGATAGTGGTTGTATGTTTCCGGTGAAATCCCGGAAAGTCTTTTTTCGGTCAGAAATGTGTCAACATCATCTGTTGTCAGAGCATCTATTGGCTTATCAGTATATTTTAAAAAGTGAGCAACACTTGTACAGTAAGCATGAATAGTAGAATCTCTTAGATTCCGTTTGTTTGCAGCATTTGTAATCTGGCTAAATATTTCATTGTACATAATAAAATCCTCCATGTAAAATCAGTAGTTAATGAAAAACCCTGCTTACATGGAGGTGCATTAGCATAATAAAACCGCTTGTCAGAAAAGCGGTCAAATGGTATTCTTTTCATAGGCAGTGGTGTCTTTCTGTATTGAATTGTTTTGTGTGGTAACTTTACAATATCAAATACTGGTAAGAATTGCCATTGCCTATTTTATTATTGAGAAAAAGAAAGCTGCGCCACAGCCTTGGCAGGCCATCGCGCAGCGATTTTGTTCAACTGGAAGTTGTTGTATTCTATACTGATACATCAATAGAATTACGAACTAGCCTATTACCATTTTTGACAAGTGTCGCTTCCACTGATTCTCTTGTGACATTATCAAGAATACTTGTATCAAATTTTTGTCCCGGTTTCCAAATTGGATTAGCTGCTTTCACTGCTGCATACATAGCGGATCTATACTGTCCTTCATATTGTTCTAAAGTCCATGTACCACTTAAACGTTTATCTTTATTCACACTTAATTGATAATCTTTGAAAATATCTGAACGCTTAGTTGTATCACCATTTGAAACACCATTTTCTTGAATAAATTCTTTCTTTACATTATCAAACATTTTTTGACGATATTCCTCAGATACATTCGGGAGTTTCTGCCACGATGTACCTTTGCCAGTAACATCCATTCCTGCCACTCCATTTGCATTCAGTAAATCCCCATCGGAATCAAATTGTTTCATCAAATTATTAACAATAGTATCCCTTCCGCCAAATATTTCATATATCATTTTTTCTTCTGGAGACATCATAGCTTCGTTCTGAATTACTCCTTCTAACCAGCCTTTTTCTTTCAAAGCTTTATATTGTTTGCTATTAGTATTGACACCACTATAGACATTACCTAATCCACTAATATTCATCGACATACAAAAACCTCCTTGTAAATAAACTAAAACTCCGTTTAAAACCAAATCATTACTATAATTACTATATATTATATCGTCATATCTCCTACAAAAATAAATAAGGCAATTCCACAGTCGAGTAGACTTACACCTCACAATGTAAGCCCCTCACAGAACCGTACGTGCGGCTTTCTCGCATACGGCTCTTCATAATAATATTTACAGTCTCAAAACAAGCTGACATAAATCTTTGGCATTGCCAATGGATAATATTTCAGCATTTCAATGAATCCTTCTCTTGTATAACTCTTTCTGTCACTTCGTCTATTCAGCACCTTAAACAGAAGTTCTCTCACTTGTTGTTTGTAGTTTGAAATCATTCTGCCATTAAAACTTATGCCATAGTACCTATAATGACCTATTAGTTTCAGATTTAGCATACCCATTTTCCCTATCATAGGTGTCTGTGTTCTCTAATGCCATTATTAAGGAATTTAACTTATCCGCCATTTGTATTCACTCCAATTCCGATTTGTCGTTCTTTATTTCCTCCCCCGCTGTGGGTTCGGATTTTTCAGCAAGTCAGACTTCTGTGCAATTTTTTTCAGCCACTTCTTTTCTTCCTCGGACAGCTTTTTCAAATTCAATTTGAGCTGCTTACAGATAAACGCCAAAGCTGCTTGCTCCGGGTCGCTGTCTGGGCTGGCGGTTTCCTCGGCGGTCTGCAAAAAATCTTCCAGCGGATTGCCCTCCGGGACGCTGAAAAAATCGTCCTTATGTGCTTCTCGCAGGTTAAGAGCTATCTTGTTTATGTCCTGCTGTATCACATAGCGGCAAAAGCTGTCATCGTCAATATGGGCGGCGATAAGCTGTCTTAATTGCGGGTCGGACAAGCCGGGATTGTACTGCTTCATAATGGTTGCGCTCACAGCGTCTACAATGGCGTTTGCGCTCTGCAAGATCGGCATTTGGGTGATTTCTTGTTTGGGATAGCCCCAGCAGATAATCGGCGGTCACGCCATAAAACTTTGCCAGCTTGATAAGGGCATAGTGACTGATGTCCTTGAAGTCCTTTGCTTCATAACTGCCCAGCGCAGACTTGGAGAGATTTACCTGCTCCTCAAGCTGTTCCAGCGTCAGCCCACGCTCCACACGCAGGTCTTTCAATCGTTCTTGTATGGATAGTTCCATGCTATCACCTCCTTGTCTGTTCGATAACAGCCATGAGCAAAACGCAAGAAACGCAGTAATTGCAATGGTTCCCGGCCATGGCTGAAACCGGAAATCACTCATATGGTATAGAAAGCGGAGCCCCATTCTGGTAAAATTGACTTGAGAGAAAACCAACCGGAAAGGGGCTGGCCGCTATCTACCGACAGGAAATCATTCAGGATGTGACGCTGTTCACATCCCAAAGCGCCGCCATGTTTTATGACAAGCTTTTCAGCAGCTTGGACTTCACGCTGCGCAAGGCGACACAACCGATGATTTGATCGCAAAAGCAAACGAGATCAATCCGCAGGCTTCCAAGCGCGAGCTGGATATGCTTTTGTCTACGGGTGAGCAGATTTCCATTGCGCTGTGCGCCATGGCGATGTGACCACATTGGGCCGCGGCGGCTCGGATACCAGTGCGGTAGCGCTGGCTGCGGCGTTCCATGCAGATCTTTGCCAGATCTATACGGATGTGGACGGCGTTTATACTGCCGATCCCCGCGTGGTGCCCAATGCGAAAAAATTGCCGGAAATTACCTTTGCGGATATGTTGGAGCTGGCTTCGCAGGGTGCTCAGGTGCTGCATAACCGCAGCGTGGAACTGGCGAAAAAGTACCATGTCAATATGGAAGTGGTTTCCAGTCTGAAAAATATACCTGGCACAAAAGTCAAGGAGGTAATAAAATTGGAAAAGACGAATATCGGCGGCGTTGCCAAGATGGATAATTTTGCGAGATTCTCTCCGGTGGGTCTGGAAGATTGCCCCGGTGTTGCTTTTAAGGTGTTTTCGCTGCTGAGCCGTCACAATGTAAATGTGGATATTATTTTGCAGTCTGTGGGCCGCAGCGGCAGTAAGGACATCAGCTTTACCTGCCCGCTGGGCAGCCTGGACGATGCCCGCCGGGTGCTGGAAGAGAACAGGGATGTGCTCGAATATGACAGCATTGAGGTGGACGATAATGTGGCCAAGATCAGCCTGGTGGGCGCCGGTATGATGACCGCATGTGGGCGTGGCCTCCGATATGTTCGAGGCGCTGTATGATGCAGGTATCAATATCCAGATGATTGCTACATCCGAGATTCGTATTTCGGTATTGGTGAACAAGGACGATGCAAACCGCGCCATCAAAGTGGTGCACGATAAGTTCTTCGGCAACGAGGACTGACCGATCGGTCTTTCCTTTTTTGAAGCAGCGTGTTATACTATGGAAAATAGTGTAACGCGCTGCTTTTTTCAGCAGACGGAAGGAGTTAGAAACGATGATTTATCACTGCGAGGATCACACCTGTAATTATTGGGATGAAGGCGAAAAGCTGCCGGAGCGCTGTCCGCAGTGCGGCCGGAAATTGCTGCGCGCCAACGAGGCCGATATGACCGGAGATGATTGGACGGCTTTAGGCAACACCCTTTGGGATGCAGAGGCATCGGATAAAAAGCGCATGGTGGATTGTTTTCGGAAAGCTGCATATCTCGGCAGCGCATGGGGCGTATGCAATCTGGGCATCTGCATGGAGCAGGGAAACGGCGTGGAGGCGGATCCGGTTCAGGCTTTTTGGCTTTATCGGCAGGCGGTGGAAATGGGGAGCCTGAATGCGGTGTGCTGCTTGGGCGTGTGCTATCAATACGGCATTGGCACGGCTCCGGATGCGGAAAAGGCTGCCGAGTTATACTGCAAGGCGGCGGAATACGGTTCGCCCCGCGGACAGATGCTGCTCGCCCGCGCCTTCCACGCCGATCCCGTCGTGGAAGCCGACGCTGCCGAGGCCGTGTACTGGGTGCGCGCGGCGGCGTATCAGCGCTACGGTGAAGGTATGTACCGGCTGGGCGTATGCTATGAATACGGCGACGGCGTGGAGCAAAACTGGGAGCATGCTGTGCATTGGTTCCGCGAGGCGGCAGAGAGTGGCGTGAGCGTGGCAATGACGGATCTGGGATACTGCTATGAAAAGGGCTGCGGCGTGGAGCAGAGTTGGGAGCAGGCCTTTTCCTGGTATCGCAGAGGTGCGGAGTGCGGCTATCCGGTTAGCATGAGCAATCTGGGCTTGTGCTATAAAAGGGGATATGGCGTGGATCAGAATTGGCAGGAAGCCATAAAATGGTATGAGCAGGGCGCACAGTGTGGCGATTTGCAATCCATGCATAATCTGGCATGCTGCTACGAGCGCGGCGAAGGCGTGGAACAGAACGAAGAAAGGGCGCTTTACTGGTACCGGCGGGGAGCTGAGGCAGGAAGTGATTACTGCATGTACTGCCTTGGCTGGAATTACAGCAATGGCGAAGGCGTGGAGCAAAATATGACGGAAGCGATCCGTTGGTATACTGCTGCCGCCGAGGGCGGAAATGCTGCTGCCATGCATAGTCTCGGCTGGCATTACGACCACGGCGAAGGCGTGGAACAGGATATGAAAAAGGCAATTTGCTGGTACGAACGAGCAGCAGAGCAGAACCATCCGGCTGCCATGAATAGCCTGGGCGAATGTTATGCGATGGGACGGGGCGTGCCGCGGGATTTGGAAACGGCCATGGAATGGTATCGCCGCGCGGCGGAGCTGGGCGAAGCCATGGCGGATTACAACATGGGATGGCATTTGGAGCAGGCAGGGAAGCTGTCTGAGGCGTATGCCCATTACCGCAAAGCTGCCGATGGGAATGACGACAGCGCCTGGTGGGCGTTGGGGCGTTTTTATGAAAACGGCGTCGTCGTTGCGCAGGACGGAAAGGAAGCGCGCCGCTGCTATGAAACTGGCGAGAAATTGGGCAGTGTGAAATGCAAAATGCGCTTGGCGCGCTGCAAGCTTTTGGGTATCGGCGGCCGCAGGGAAAAGAAAGCCGGTTTGGATCTATGCCGTCAGGCGTTGGAATTGGCAAAGGAGAGCAGCGAAAAAGAGGATTACGGCTATGAAGCCGAAATGAATCTTTTGCGGCGTACCATTGCGGAAAACGAATCATAAAGGACGAAAAAAGGGACGCTTCGGCGCAATGTCATTAAGTTAATCTAAAAACCCAGCCGTTGAGGGGTGGAAAGATGCTTTCCTCTTCTTAACGGCTGGGTGCTTTTTGGGCTTTTGCATTTAATTAATCGCAAATTTTAACAAAATGTAAAGAATTACCCAATCCGCTTGCTTTTTCCGTCGCATGGAGATAGAGTAAACTAAACGCCGTGGTGAACGGTGTTCGCAAGCAGAATTTGAGACAGCCAAAATGTGAGAGTTTAGCCAAAATTGATTGAATTTTAGAAGTTTTTGATTGCTTTTATTTGAGAGTTAGCCTGAATTTGAGAGAATAAACACACAGCCAAAGGAAAAGTAGCGAGCATTTTGAACATCAAGCGTACACGCCCCCGAAAGGCGTGCGTTTGGTGTTTTCTTCTTTCATCCGGCGAATTTTCGTTCGGAGGCTAACTCTCATGGTATCTCGTATTAGGACGGCATTGAACGCCGCTATCAGAAACGCCACGGCGCACTACAACCGTGGCAGGGAATTTTCACGGAAGCGCACCCTTACACGCGAAACGGTCATACGCCTTTTGATTAGCGCGGAGGGCGGTAGTTTAGCTAAGATTTTGCACGATGCGGGCATTCAAGCTACCGCGTCGGCGCTCAGTCAGCGCCGCGCTCAAATCCCGCCCGAAGTGTTCCGCACAGTTTTCACCAACTTCAATTCCACTTGCGCCGACAATGAGTTCTTTTGTGGTTATCGTAGAGAGTGTTGTCGTAAATGGGGATACCTGCGGCGGCAAAGGCACTGTCATAGAGTGCGCCCCGGCACATCTGTGTCTCCGGCGCAGAGAAGATGGACGAATACATCCAGCCGTGGCTGTACGCCTCAACCATGGCGACGTAGCTCATTTCTTCCCATGTGTCGCCCTCAATGGGCAATCCATAGGCGCGGCATAGCATGACCGACCATTGGCGGACGGTCACGGGTGCGTCCGGAGAGAAGGTGTCCGCGCCGGTGCCGTTGGTAATGCCATGCTCTACCAGATAGGCGATGCTCTCAGCATAGGGTGCGTCCGGGGCAACATCGGAAAAGGGGCTGTCCGCCGCAAACGCTAGAACGGTCATCAGCAGGGGCAGTAGGAATGTCGTGCAAAGTACAGATAGTTTTTTCCGCATAAAGTTCTCCCTTCAAAGTGATAGCCGGTGCTGCTGCACCGGCTATCGGATAAATAAATGGCTTCTTTGCGGGGGGCAAACTGTAAGGAAATTTAGGTCGCTTTCAAGATCCAAAACGTTTACGAAAGATCACCACTTGCTCATAATCTTGCCGTACATCTGGAGCTTTTCCTGATCGTAGCGCTGCACCATCAGCATGACGTGCTCGCCCACCATGAAGTCCGCATCCTCGTGCTGATAGGAGTAGTTACACATACAGGTCACGCCATCAGGGAGGTTGCAGAACACGCCGCCGCTATATTTTCCGGAGATCATCGCAAAGCGGCGGGAGCCTACAGGGTGACGCTCCTCCGCACCAAAGAAGGGGTTGACTTCCGTTTCTTTCGCGGAAACAATCAGTTCACCAGTACGGGGGTGATACTCCTTTACAATGCAGTCGATCTCCGAACCCGGGTGGAACTCCGTGCGAAGATCCGGGATGGCCGCGTAGCGGATCTCTTTCTGCGTCATATCAAGGTCGTAACCATAGCAGTCCACAAGGCAACGGCGGGGGCCGACCGCCAGCATCCTGCAGGTAATGCGGGAACCGACAGCATGAAGATCCTCACGGGCAGCAAAAAAGCGGCGCTGGCTGCGACTGGCCTGACGGCGGGACGCCTGTGCACGGTTAGCGGTACGCTCCACCTTGGTGACGATTACATCGATGCTGGCCCCCACCATATTTCGAAGCACGAAGTCGGGTCGCTCCTCTCCAAGTTCCCACATTTCGGACTCGCGGATCAGAATGGGGATGCGATACGGCACCACAACGGCACAGAGTTCCCGCTTATTTTCAAGCATTCTTGCCTCGCTGCGCGGAAGGTATCTTGCGTAGAGATCCACACCGATGATCGTTCCGGTAATGGCGCTGCGGCCGCGGAAAGAGGCATAGATGGAGTTCCATTCTTTCCGTTCCTCTTCGCTCAGCCCCCGATCCAGTTCATTGAAGTCCAGCTCGTAGAAGAGCGTGCGCTCGCTCTTTTCATCCGACGCATCAAGCGTTTCGGCGTTATCTGCTGCCAGGTATTCATCCTCCGCAGGTTCTGCAGCGGCTTCTTCCGTGACCGGCTCTTCAAAGCCCCAATCCGCTCCATCGGCCTCAGAACCATGCGGCGCAGATGCGGGCAGATTTGAATGCAAATCCTCTGCTGCCTCAAGAAATTCCGACGTCTCTTCGTGCAGTTCCGCTTCTTCCGCTCTCTTCTCAACAGTATCATTTTCTTCTTGGGATGCAGTTTTTTCTGCTGCAGATAGTCCAAACGGCTTCGCCTCGGCTGCCTCCATTGCAGGAAGCGTCTCCGACTGCTCTGCCGTTTCCTCCGCAGAAAGATCCCCCTCCGGCAACTCTGCGGGAACGTCGCCGGTATCTGCGCCTGCCTCGTCATGCAGCACGCTACCCGCAGGGACACTCCCCAGAGCGGTTCCTTCAACGGCAGTATTTACGATCTCTTCTTCAGGGGTAACTTTTTTCCTTGCCATATAATGTTCCTCCTAAGTGTTATATTTTTTCCGGCTCATTGGAGCCAAAAAAGCGATGAGTACTGTCCTTCTGTCGGGCGGCGAAAAAGTGATGCCGGGGCAGATCGATTTCTCCAAAGGAACCGCTCTCGGAAATCCAGATGATCCGCTCGCCCTTCATACGGGGGACGGTTGCAATGTGAGTAGCGGCGTCCAGCCATGCCACGCTGAAAAGGTATCCGGCCCCCTTTCCGTTTCCGGTAAAGCGCAGGAGAAATGGTTCATGCAGTCCGTCTTTCGAGTAAAATCCGGGCTGCACCCTTGTAAGCTCCAGCATAACGTCCAGTGCTTCCAATAGCCGAGGGTCTATCCTGCGGTCTCCGTAAGAAACCACATCACCCCGCAGCCAGACATAATTGGTGCCTGTGCGCATCTGGCGAAGCATGATCTCCATGCGCCTTTCGTCAATTTTGATTCCCTGTGTACGGTAATGGGCCTGCACCAGAGCATGGAGCTGGCGGACACGCAGGTACTTAAACTCCTTGAGTATTTCGAGAATATACTTTTGCTGATTGGATAGCAGCATTGATCTTTCTCCCTTCAAACTGCTGCGCAGATGGCGTTGAGATATGGGTCGATCATAAGATCGCTCTCACTTTCGGCAATGCAGTTGAACAGCACTGCCATGGTGTAGGCCGTGCTGTTTTTTACATTCCGCTCCTGATTGGCGCGGAGCTTACTCTCTGCCTCCCGCAGGATCATGCCGTCCAGCCGTCTGAGCTTTGCCCGCACGCGGCTTTGCGGAAGCGTGGCATTGCCAATACGGAAGCTGTCGGCATAAAAAAGCCGCTCAATGGCGTTTTCAAACACCAGAGCGGTTTCCGGTGCGAAGCATTCAAGATCGCAGCCGTCCAAAATATCCAAAAGTTCTTCTTCTGCGTCCCCGTCGGTCCGTCCGTCCTGCGCAGGGGCTCTGACAGACGGACTTCCATATGACTTTGATCAATCTTTCTTTTTTCTTTCTTACTTGGCGTCAATTTCTGCGGTTCTGGGAACGCGGATTTTGCAGTTCTTGAAGCGCGATCTTCACGATTCTTGGACAGCAGATTCTGCGGTTCTTGGCATGCTGCTGAGGGTTTCCCGTCAGCAAGACCCTCCAGATCCGAGGTTCTTGAACCGCGTACTTCCGATTCATCCTCCGTGATAAACGGCGCACAGGAATAGTCCGGATCTTCGATCGGTGTGACACGGGCAAGATAGATCTGATTGGCATCACCTCGCCCGCAGCGTTTTTCCCATACCAGCTTGAGCTCCACCAACTTCTTAAAAGCTGCCGTGACCCGCTGCTCACAGATGCGCAGCTCTTTGGCAAGCGCTTTGCGAGGAAAGATCACAAAGACCTCGCCGCGGTCATTGACCCAACCGTTTTTGCGGGAAAGCTGGAAACGGTTTAAGAGAAAGGTGTAGGTCACCTTGGCATCCAGGCTCATCTCGCAGTAACGTGGATCAGAAAATAACCAGCGCGGCATCTGCATATGATAAATGCTCTGCACATCTGTCTGGCACATCAGTTGGAAAGTTGGACGCTCCTTCATTTTCGCTGCCCTCATAATGGGCATCTCCTCTTTCTTTTTCGACAGCCATGAGCAAAACTCCAAAAGAGTAGTAATTGCAACGGTTTCCGGTCATGGCTGAAACCGAAAATCACTCATGACAAACGCATGAGTAAATAAATTGTGAACACGCCCCTTTTCTGATAAAATTAAAAGAAAAGGGGTGTTGATACATGCAGGAATTATTAGATTGGCTGGAATACATAGAAG
>SKDY01000433.1_pt1 | contig 34790 bp, 29 predicted proteins | sample 4826591 | NCBI WGS metagenome assembly SKDY01 (sample SAMN11008823, study PRJNA524170) | human gut metagenome | biome: Human fecal sample; material: Feces; isolation source: fecal sample from pouch patient p10, p22 | host: Homo sapiens | place: Israel: Tel-Aviv | collected 2016-06-15 | reverse complement strand
GTATAAACCTATGAAAATACCTTTATATATATAATTTTTCAAGCATAGACTGTATATAGATGTATATATATTAAAAAATGTGATAATAGAGGGCCACAAAATATTTCTTTACATAAAATAAAAATTTATTAATCTCCTCATAATACGTATCCAGTAACTCAAGAATCAAGGGGTATATCTACAAAAACGGAGCCCAATATACGGTTTAAAATACATGCAAAAAAGAGGCTATTACCTAGTAACAGCCTCTTATAAGACGAGAGATATTCAGTTAATCGATACTTTGTTGTAAGCGGTGCGCTTTGCGTGTAGTCCACGCTTTACGCAAAACATAGATCACGAAACCGATGCTTACCGCTACTGCACTACCTACCATAGCATCAAAGCCACATGCGTAAATTGCATATAAACAGTAGATAACGCCTGCGCCGAACACATAGTTGGAACGTTTAATACGGCTTTCAGCTACACCAGCCATACGCATCATTGTAGGTACTGCCAAGATGCACAATACATACGGTACTACGTTAGTTACAACCGCTAAGTTTACTAAGATTTCAAATTGCTCACGTAAGGAGTCGCTAGCAGTGAACAAAGTAAGTAATGTTTCAACAGCGAGTAAAATGAATACGCCACGAACAGGAGCATCTTTGCTATTTACACGAGCAAATACTTTAGGGAAGTAACCATTTTCCGCTGCGCTTTTGAATACGCGAGACAATGTGAATTGCCAGCAAAGCAAAGCGCCAAAGCAAGAAATAACCATTGCAGCCATAACGATGTCTGCAATTGTATCATTAAACATGTATACAAATGTCAAACCAAATGGTGCATTAGAATTTAACAAATCAATGTTAGGCACGATACCTGCCATAACATTCGTGGACAAGATGTAAACCACTGCCACTGCTAATGTACCTGCCACAGTAGCGATAGGTACGTTTTTCTTTGGATTTTCAACAGCATCTGCATTAGCCGCTGCGGACTCAAATCCTAGGAAGCCCCACAAAGTCAGGGAAATAGATTGTTTTACTGCATCATAAAACGGAAGATCATTTGGGTTCCAAGCCGCCCAATAAATAGATGGGTCGAACCAATACCAGCCGATTGTACCAATTAACAAAACCGGAACAATAGAGCCCCAAATAGTCATATTGCTGAGTCGACCTGTGAAGCGATTACCACGGAAGTTCAAAATCGCTGCAAACCACAAGAGTACAATTGTTACTTGGCTTGTTTGTGTCGCATTGAGGTCAACACCAAAGAAAGCTGCGCCATAACCTACGGCAGATACCGCGATGGCGATATTAGCAATGATGAGAGATATGCTGTAAGCATAGCTCGCCATAAAATGTCCAGTCTTACCGAAGCGGTGTTCTGCATAACCGCCCATGCCCCCCTTAATCTGAGAGAACATACCCGCTTGAGCAAAAATATACGCTAACAAAAGCGCACCCACAGCTGTTACGAGCCAAGATAAAACTGAAATAGTACCAACTTGAGCCAAATTAGTTGGTAACATAATGATCCCAGCTCCTAGCATATTGGCTGCTACCATTGTGGTTAGCTGGAATACAGACATTTTTTTAGCGGTGGTTTTCATGTATCAATCCCCTTTCAAAAGGTGAATTTTTTCTCGTCCATAATTCACTTAAATATAATATACCGCTAAGTAAATTCAGTTCGTGCTGTGATGGGCTTGAATGTGAATTTACCGTTGTTATTCTTATTACGAATTAAATAATAACACCTATGAACCCAAAATGAAAGTACTTTATTGGCGGACAAGCATTATTACACGAATTGAATAAATTATAGTTAATTTATCATCTAAAACGAACAGAACTCATTTTAACAATGACAGGGTATATTTTTACCCCATTTTATTCTGTGTATATATGTGATTTTTACTATCTATCATGGTTATAGTGTCCTAGTACAAGACTATTGTTTTTGCACGGTCCACTGTATACGTACACAAATTTACACCATTTTAATAGTAATTTATCAATTAGAATGACTCTTTTCTAGAAATTATCTATCATTCCAATAAAAAAAATCGATATACACATAAGCTTAAAGGTTAATATAAAGCGCTTTAACATAAGACTTATATGTATATCGATCTTAAATTTTCAATGTCACAAGTAACGATTACTCTGAATGTTACTCTCGTACAGTATGTAGCCCTAAATCAAAACATTAGACTTACTAAAGCAGTTATGCTTGCACAGATTCAACAATTGCTTTCCACTGAGCAATTTGTTTTTCTTCTCCGGCGATAACAGCTTTACCATTGTTCCGTTGTCTTTCCACACATTCTGGAGCAGTACCGGAGTAGTTGTTACGTCCTGCTACACAGGCTTCGATGGAAATGGCATCTAAGATATCTGCATCAAAGTGATCAGAAATAGCTTTGAAGTCGTCAACGGATAAATCAAGTAATACGCAGCCTTTTTCGATGCAATGATGAACAGCATTACCTACGATTTCATGAGCTTCACGGAATGGAACGCCTTTTTTCGCAAGGTAATCGGCCATATCTGTAGCATTAGAGAAGTCATCATCGAGGACAGCTTTCATATGCGCCCCATTGACCTTCATACCACGGACCATAGCCGCATTAATGGACAATGCAAAGTGTACTGTATCGATAGCATCAAAAATGCCCTCTTTATCCTCTTGCATATCTTTATTATATGTAAGTGGCAAGCCTTTTAAGGTAGTTAATAAACCTAACAAGTGGCCATAGGTGCGACCTGTTTTACCACGAACAAGTTCACATACGTCAGGATTTTTCTTTTGTGGCATAATGCTAGAGCCTGTGCAATGAGCATCATCAAGTTCAATGAAGTTAAACTCATTAGTAGACCACAAAATCAATTCTTCGCTAAGACGGCTCAAGTGCATCATCACAAGAGATGCAAAGGACAAGAATTCAACTACATAGTCACGGTCGGATACGGCATCCATACTATTTTCGTAAATACGGGAGAAGCCGAGTAGCTTTTGCGTATAGGTTTGATCAATACCGTATGTAGAACCAGCTAAGGCCCCTGCACCAAGTGGCATGATATCTGCGTGTTTGAAGACCATTAACAAACGGTCAAAGTCGCGTTCTAGCATAGAGAAGTACGCCATCATATGATGACCAAATAATACAGGTTGCGCCCGTTGTAAATGCGTATAGCCAGGCATGATAACATCGCTGTATTTTTCAGCCGTTTCTATGAGAGCTTTTTGCATATCTACGATGAGCTCGCCCATTTCTACAACGGCTTTACGCACATACATGTGTAAATCAACTGCGCATTGGTCATTACGGCTACGACCTGTATGTAAACGACCACCTGCTTCACCAATATCATCTGTTAGGCGCTTTTCAATATTCATATGAATATCTTCAAGAGCTACGGAGAATGGGAACTCTCCTTTATCGATTTGGCCTTTTATCTTTGTTAAGCCTTCAACAATAGCGTCCCGATCTGCGTCGGAGATAATATTTTGTTTTGCCAGCATTGTAGCATGTGCTTTACTGCCTGCAATATCTTCGGCGTACATCCGCGCATCAAAAGCGATAGAGGATGTAAAATCCTCTACCGCTTTATCAGTGCCTTTTGTGAAACGCCCGCCCCACAATTTAGCCATTATTTACCTGCCTTTTCTTTCATTAATGCATTAATTTTAAGAGGTAAACCGAACAAGTTGATGAAACCAGCCGCATCAGCTTGGTTGTATACATCATCTTCTTCGAATGTTACGAAATCTTCGCTGTACAAGGAGTATGGAGAAGTTGCACCAGCAGAGATAATGTTGCCTTTGTACAATTTAAGTTTTACTTCACCAGTTACAGTTTTTTGAGTTTCATCAACGAATGCTTGCAAAGCGTTCATCAATGGTGCGAACCACATGCCATCGTATACAAGTTCAGCGTATTTGTTAGCAATAAGTTCTTTGTAGTGGTATGTAGCTCTGTCGAGGCAAAGGTATTCAAGTTCTCTGTGAGCATACATGATGATGGATCCACCTGGGTTTTCATAAACGCCACGAGATTTCATGCCTACTAATCTATTTTCAACGATATCTACAACGCCTACGCCATAGTGTGCACCGATTTCGTTGAGTTTTTCTAATAATTGTAATGGAGTACCTTCTTGGCCATCTACTGCTACAGGTACGCCATCTTTGAAGGATACAGTTACATAACCAGCTTCATCTGGAGCTTGTTCAGGAGTATGTGTTACCAAGTACACATCATCTTTAGGAGCATTTGCTGGATTTTCAAGATCGCCGCCTTCATGGGACAAATGCCATACGTTTTGGTCCATAGAATATGGATGGGATTTTGTAGCCACAACTGGAATGTCGTGTTTAGCAGCGTATTCCATACAGTCTGTTCTAGATTTCAAATCCCATTCTCTCCAAGGAGCGATGATTTTCATATTAGGAGCCAATGCTTTGATAGCAAGTTCGAAACGAACTTGGTCATTACCTTTACCAGTCGCACCGTGAGCAATTGCATCAGCGCCTTCTTTTTTAGCAATATCTACAAGGATTTTACCGATTAAAGGTCTAGCGAAGGATGTACCTAATAAATATTTTCCTTCATAAACTGCACCAGCTTTTACTGTTGGCCATACATAATCTTTTACGAACTCTTCTTTAGCATCAACGATGTACGCTTTAGAAGCACCAGATTTGATTGCTTTTTTCTCAACTGCATCATAATCCTCAGGTTGGCCCAAGTCTACGCACACTGCGATAACTTCAGCTCCATAATTTTCTTTTAACCAAGGAATGATAACAGATGTGTCTAAGCCACCAGAATATGCGAGTACTACTTTATTTGCTTTACCCATGATAACACCTCATAAAAAACTTACTATGTATTTTAACTCATATAATCAATATTATATCAGATAATTGTGAAAGCACCGTGGCATCTAGCTCAACGGTCATTCCCTCTTTCTGACAAAAAATAGTATACACCTGTATAATTATAAATGCAAGCATTATTTTTATTCAATTTAGTAATATATTTCGGAATGTAACAATCTTCGCAAAAAAATCTCTGTTCGCCAATTAATTATTCATTAGCAAACAGAGATTATAAAATATATTCAATTATTCATCCACAAGGCCCAAGTCTTGTTGGTATGCATAGTCCGCTTCTGCTTGTGTAATCATACCTTGGTCTACCATTTGTTCAAGCACCAGTTTTTGTCTAGCCTTAGCCCCTTTATAGTTCGTATAGGGATCCAAATAAGATGGTGCATTAGGTAGTGCTGCAAGGAGTGCACTTTGGCCTAGTGTCAATCGGCTTGGGCTCGTTCCAAAGTAGCCATGCGCAGCTTCGTAAATGCCGTAATAATTATGACCATAATATACTGTATTTAAATACATGGTGAGGATTTCTTCTTTCGAGTAGTAATGTTCCATTTCACTAGCAAGGATTGCTTCCTCTACCTTACGACTCATGATGCGTTTTGATGAAAGAAAGAGATTTTTTACTACTTGTTGTGTAATAGTACTCCCACCCTCTACAGTTTCACCTGCTATAGTATTGGTATAAAAGGCGCGAATAATACCGAGCACATCAATAGCTCCATGTTTATAGTACCGCTTATCCTCAATGGCGATAAGTGCATTCTTTGTATATTCTGGAATGACATCCCCCTTCACCCAGTGTTCTTTAGAAACACGTTGATTAAGGGCCGCCTCTACCTTTTCTTTAAATGTAAATATTCGTATGATACGATCTGTACGGCTGAGGGTATCTTCACCTTGTTCTATGCGTTTTTCAACAGTTGTGTGAGCCTTACTTTCACGATCTGTACCTTGAAAGCTATGGTATCCGTCATATATAAACATGGCCAATATGATGACCACCACGAACACCACTAGATTCCGAAGGTAGCGAAACACTTTCATTGCTTTCACCTATTTCATAAAGGACCTTAGTATACATACAGTTATTAACTAACAGTATCTACAACGCCTTATATACATATACTACTATAATGTGTATTAAATGTATTGTATCACATCAATCAAGAAGAAGATATGGATAGACCTTGCTATTATAGCTGTTAGGAAAAGAATTCTAACAATATAAAAGAGAGAATCTTACTATTTATAACCAAGCGTATATCTACATATACAGATTTTATTCATATTAGGTATACTTATAAAGTTGTATTATAAACTTTACATGGAGTATAATAGTAAAGATGATAAAAACATGCCCATTGGAGGAGTATTATGAAACAATGTATGGATTCAGAAAATCTACATCGTCGATTGCGTAAAATCCTTGGTCAAGTGCAAGCTATTGATCGAATGATTGAAGAAGACATTCCATGCGAAGATGTGTTGAGCCAAATTAATGCAGCTAAATCTGCACTACATAAAGTAGGTCAAGTAGTTCTTGAAGGACATATCAACCACTGCGTGCGAGATGGTATCGAACACGGTGACGTAGAAAAAACCATTAGCGACTTTACAAAAGCTGTAGAGCGTTTTGCAAACATGGGAAAATAAAGAAGAGGCTAAGAGGCCTCTTCTTTTTTTTACAAAAAACAAGGCTCTACTAAATCGCGAAGATCCCTCGAAAAAGCAAATAAAAATCAAATCTGATTAAAGCATCCATCATATATGGCTCAAGAAAAAAGGACTCTACATTCGTAGAGTCCTTTATATTACCACAAAGTATTAGTCGTGATTAGTTGTTAAGAATTCGCTCAATGCAGTGAGTGCATCGTCTTCGTCAGCACCGTCAGCTGTCAATGTAACAGATGTGCCTTTTGTAGCGCCCAAAGTCAATACAGTTAAGATGGATTTAGCATCAGCTGTTTTACCGTTAGCAGCGATTGTCACTTTGGAAGCGTATTTAGCAGCCAATTGTGTGAAAGCTGTAGCAGGACGAGCATGTAAACCAGATTCGTTAGTAATTTCTACTGTTAATTCTTTCATGATAACCTCTTTCTATCTCGATAGGCAGTACCTATCCCATACGTTCTAATAGATATATTGTATCAATTTCAAGCATTTTAATTCAAGTATATAAAAAGTTCTTTGCTATATACTGATGAGCTTAACAATTTTCTTAGAGTTATACAGAATTATAATAAGCCTTTTTCGGCTAGTACAGATTTAGCATATTCTGTAATCTCTTCAGCTGTATCCATAGCAAGCGCTTTATTAGCCACCTCTTCACATTCTGCTTTAGAAACGGATCGCAAGATTTTCTTAATAAGTGGTATAGATGACGCTGTCATAGAGAATTCGTCAAGACCAAGGCCTAATAAAATCATTGTAGCTACAGGGTCACTAGCTAGTTCACCGCACATGCCTGTAAATTTACCTTGTTCATGGCTCGCATCGATAACATGCTTGATAAGACGTAATACACCTGGATGCAATGGTTGATATAGAGAACCAATAGACTCGTTCATACGGTCTACCGCCAAGGTGTATTGGCATAAATCATTTGTACCAATACTAAAGAAGTCTACGTATTTAGCCAAAATGGGAGAAATAACAGCAGCTGCAGGCACTTCGATCATAATACCAACCTTGATATCCTTGTTGAATTCTTTGCCTTCAGCTGTAAGTTCAGCCTTACATTCTTCAAGCATAGCATTCGCTTGTTTCACTTCTTCTACGGAAGCAATCATTGGATACATGATGTGAATATCGCCAAAGGAACTAGCACGCAATAACGCACGCAATTGTACTTTGAAGATATCCGGACGGTTCAAGGAAATACGAATCGCACGATAACCAAGGAATGGATTCATTTCACTTGGTAAATCAAGGCATTTCAATTCCTTATCGCCACCGATATCCATAGTACGGATAATAACAGGTTGGCCCTGCATATCTTCTGCAACCTTTTTATATTCTTCAAACTGTACATCTTCTGTTGGTAACTCGTCGTTTTCCATGTACAAGAATTCTGTACGATATAAGCCGATGCCTTGTGCGCCCATTGTAAGAGCGTGTTTAGCATCTTTAGACTTACCGATGTTACCGAATAATTCTACATGATGACCATCAGTAGTCTTAGCTTCAAGATTGGCAGATTCGCGCAACCGTTTCAATTCCTCTTGGTATGCAGCCGCTTGATTTGTATATTCAGTCCAATCCGCATCAGATGGATTTGTTTCCACAATACCATCTGTACCAAGTACAACTGCTTTCTCGCCATCTACGAAGCCTTCAATATCACCAACGCCCATAACGGCAGGGACTTCCAAGGTGCGTGCCATGATAGCCGCATGAGACGTAGGACCACCAGCAGCTGTTACAATGCCTTTTACCACATTTTTATCAAGAGAGGCTGTATCAGATGGGGCCAAATCATGAGCCACCAAGATAACCGCCCCAGAAATATGGGATAAGCCACGAGGGTTCATGCCTAACATATTGCGCATCAAACGATCACCAATATCTTTGATATCTGCACCGCGTTCACGCATATATGGATCTTCCATACCGAGGAAGATATTCGCAAAGGTTTCAATGGTTTGAGCTGTAGCTGCTACCACATTTGTATGGCTAGACTCAACAAGGGATTTAATACCATCAGACAAAGATGGGTCTTGCGCGATTTGCATATGCGCTTCAAAAATAGCCGCCTCTTCAGGGCCCATATCTTTCAACGCCTTTTGACGAATTGTATCTAATTGCTTTAAGGTAGCTGCCATAGCAGAAGCAAACTTACCAATTTCCGCTTCTACCTTATCCTCTGCTACAGTGTAATCAGGAATGACAATTTCCTCTTGAATATATCTATATACATTGCCTACTGCAACGCCACGAGATCCAGAAATCCCTTGAATTCGCATATGTGTTCCTCTTTCTATTACGATAAACTACATTACTCTATATTTTATCATTTCTCTGACAAACAATAAAGTAATAGAGCCCTTTATATCCGCCCATTTAATCGTCCCACGTGGGTTATTTTTCGCTTACTTTCGCTATAATTTTATAAAGTTCCACCACATAATTAAGGGTCATTTATGATATAATATAGAATATATAATAATATACATATGAGACTTTCACGGGCTTCATGGTGAAAGTCTTACTTATTGATAGGAGACTTTATGAAATTAACTAAAATGCATGGTCTTGGCAATGATTTCATCCTCTTTGCCGACCCTCAAGGTGCTAACAAGGACTATACTGATTTGGCGATTCGCCTTTGCGATCGTCGTACTGGTATCGGTGCTGATGGTCTTGCCATCCTAGTTCCTTCTGAAACATGCGATGTGCGCATGCGCATCATCAACTCTGATGGTAGTGAAGCAGAAATGTGCGGCAACGCCATTCGATGCTTTGCCAAATATGCTTACGAACACGGTGAAACTACGAAAGAAACTTTCACCATCGAAACCTTGGCCGGTGTAATGAAACCTACCTTGACCATCGAAAATGGCATCGTAACACAAGTTACAGTAGACATGGGCAAGCCATTCTTTGCAGCCCAGGACATTCCGATGGATGTAAATATGGATAAGGTTATCGATGTAGACCTCGATGTAAACGGCGAAACAGTAACAGTAAGCTCCGTATTACTCGGCGTGCCTCATACAGAGGTATATATCAATGACATTACAAAGGCGCCTGTAACAACACAAGGTCCTATCATTGAAAAACACGATGCATTCCCATCCAATACAAATGTTAACTACATTGAGGTAGTAAATGATAAGCACATCAAGGTTCGCACATGGGAACGCGGTGCCGGCGCTACCTTAGCATGTGGTACAGGCTCTTGTGCCTCTGCTGTTATGTCCTTTGAAAAAGGCTTAACTGGTCGCGAAGTCGATGTAGAGCTTTATTTAGGAACATTACATATTTCATACCTGGAGGATGGCACGGTGCTCATGACTGGCCCTGCTGAGGAAGTCTTCGAAACAGAACTTCCTATTGATTAAGATGAAGTGGTTACAACTCATATTAAATGCGTTTCTAAAGTATCAACAAGGCCGTTCTCTAATGCCGAAAAATACGGAGTCGCTCATAGGTTTACTCATATCTATCCTCGTCATTATCATCGCCGTAGCTAGCGGTATTGCTATTGGTTACGCCTTGATAGTGGTATGGTGTATCATGGCCTATGTATTCTATCGCAAAGGATACCAACCAAAAGAACTGCTAAACCTATCATGGACAGGTGCTAAAACCTCGATTGTGGTAATGCAAATATTCTTGCTTATCGGTTGGCTCATTGCTATGTGGCAAGCAGCAGGCATCATCCCTATGATTATCGCCACCGGCATCGACTTGATTGATCCGTCCCTCTTTATTGCTTGTGCCTTCTTAATAACAGCGATTGTTAGCATGGTATTAGGTACAGCCTTCGGTACTGTAGGCACCATAGGCATTGTATTCATCACGATGGCAAGAGCCGGTAATATTCCAGAGGATATCGTAGCAGGTGCCATTATAGCCGGTGCGTACTTTGGTGATCGTAACGGCCCATTGTCATCTAGCGCATCACTGGTAGCAGCCTTAACACATACTAAGGTTTCTAGTAATATACCAATTATGTTTAAAGCGGGACTACCTGCACTTGTTATTTCTACAGTGCTCTACCTAATACTGTCCCAGTGGTTCCCGCTAAACTATGAAAATAGTTTGTTATCCGATACAATCCACTTTGTGTTCAACATCGATTGGACCTTATGGATTCCAGTGATTATCGTCATCGCTTTATTGCCTTTGAAAGTATCTATCCGTTGGCCTATCGGCCTCAGCGCATTAGCCGCAGCCATTCTGGCTTATACTAATCAAGGGGCTACCCTTTCCGATTTAGGCTGGTATACCTTAACAGGCTTTGAGCTACCACATTATAATCCACTAGCAGATATCATTCACGGCGGTGGATTGCAAACAATGTTCATTCCTACCCTATCTATCTTTATGGCCACTGCTATTTCAGGCATGCTCGAAGGGGTTGGCTTCTGGAATGATCTTAGACAACTATTAGAGCGAGCTAAAACGCGGAGCGATGTATTTGCTGCCAATGTAGGTCTCGCACTCTTAACCGGCGCTGTAGGTTGTAGCCAAGCTATTGCGGTTGTGATGACACATTCTATTATGCGTATTACCTACGCTCAACGGGGTATTCAAGATGAAGATGTGATGCTCGACTTTGAAAACAGTGGCATTCTCACTGCTTCACTATTACCATGGAACATCGCTGCTTACGTACCTATTGTTATGATGGGTACTAGCACAGCTGGCTATGTGCCATTCGCCTTCTTCCTATACCTCGTACCACTCCTTTACTGGTTACGACTACGGAATCAAGATCAATCAATCATAGGCTAATTACAAAATCAACAAATCATAGGCTAATTAATTAATCTTAAAGGGGAATTTGTATGATTTACACCATTACCTTTAACCCAGCCCTCGATTATATCGTACGACTTGAGCAACTCAAGACGGGTACCATTAATCGCACCACCCAAGAATACGTACTTGGTGGCGGCAAGGGTATCAACGTATCTATCGTTCTTAACAACTTGGGCATGGATACAACGGCACTCGGTTTCATCGCAGGATTTACAGGTGAAGAAATCGTAACGCAGCTCAATAGCTTCGGCGTAAAAGAAGATTTCATTCGTCTCCGCGAAGGATTAACCCGCATCAATGTTAAGGTAAAAGCCTCTGATGAGGAAACAGAGATCAACGGCCGTGGACCAATTATCTCGGATGACGAATTAGAAGCACTTTACAAACAGCTCGATGCATTGACAGATAAGGATACTCTAATTCTTGCAGGTAGCATTCCTTCTAGCTTACCTAGCGATATGTACGAGCTCATTATGGAGCGCTTGCAACATAAAAACATTCGCATCGTCGTAGATGCTACAAAGGATTTACTTACACGAGTATTGCCATATAAACCGTTCTTGATTAAACCGAATAATCATGAGCTTAGCGAAATCTTTGGTCGCACCCTTTCTACAAAGGAGGACCTCGTAGAAGCTGCCAAAGCATTACAAGAGAAAGGTGCACAGCATGTACTTATCTCTATGGCTGGTGATGGAGCTATCTTGGTCGCAGCTGATGGCACTGTATATACGAGCCCTGCCCCAAAGGGGACGCTCGTAAATTCTGTAGGCGCTGGCGATTCCATGGTGGCTGGCTTTATTACAGGCTTTGAAAAAACAGGCGATCTACAAGAAGCGCTCTACTGGGGCATCTCCAGTGGCTCTGCCTCCGCTTACTCTGAAAACCTCGCTACACTGGCAGAAGTAGAAGCATTGCTTTCACAAGTACGAGTTAACTAGTTTTACATTTTATTTGCATCAAGGAGTACACATATGCAAATCACTGATTTATTAAAACCTCAATCCGTCCTGCTAAATGCAGACCCTGTTACAAAGGCTGACGCCATTTATACCTTAGGCGAGTTAATGGAAAAAGGTGGCAACCTCATCGACAAAGGTGAGTACTTAGCAGCCGTTTTCGCTCGTGAAGAATCTGGCTCTACCGGCCTTGGTGACGGCATCGCTACACCACATGCTAAATCTGCAGGCGTAAAAGAAGCAGGCCTAGCAGCTATGGTTGTGCCTCACGGCGTAGACTTTGAGGCACTCGACGGCCAACCTTCTCGTTTATTCTTCATGATTGCTGCCCCTGAAGGTGCTGCAGACACTCATGTAGAGGTATTGAGCCAATTAGCTATGATGGTTATCGACCCTGATTTCAAAGAAGCCCTCATCGCTGCACCAACTGTAGAACGTTTCTTAGAACTCGTAACAGCTAAAGAGCAAGGTAACTTTGACCCATCCGTTGAAGGATATATCAAACAGCCAGAATCTCAAGAGACTCCAAGTATTACCGATGCTATCGAAGCTAAAGCTACGGAAGCTATCGAAAAAGTGGCTCCTAAGATTTCTGTAGATAACCCGCACTACGATGTATTGGCTGTAACTGGTTGCCCTACTGGTATTGCTCATACCTACATGGCTGCAGAATCTTTAGAACGAAAAGCCAAAGAAATGGGCATTTCCTTAAAGGTTGAGAAAAATGGTGCTTCTGGTGTTAAAGATGCTCTTACAGCAGAAGAAATTGCTCATGCTAAATGCATCATCGTCGCTTCTGACCGTCAAGTAGAAATGGCGCGCTTTAACGGCAAACCTATGATTCAAACTAAGGTTGCAAACGGTATCAATAAAGCAGAAGAGCTTTTAACAGAAGCAATGGCTGGCACGGCAGCTGTATATCAAGCATCTGCAGCAGACCGCGAAGCTGCTGAAATCGCTGCTAGCGCATCTGACAGTGTAGGTCGTCAAATCTACAAACACTTGATGAACGGCGTATCTCACATGTTGCCATTCGTTATCGGTGGAGGTATCTTGATTGCCCTTGCATTCTTATTCGATACATTCGATCCTGCAAACCCTAAAAACTTCGGTTCCGGCACACCTTTATCTGGCTTCTTAATGCAAATCGGCGGTGCATCCTTTGGCTTCATGTTGCCAGTATTAGCTGGTTACATCGCTATGAGTATTGCTGATCGCCCAGGTCTTGTCGCTGGTTTCGTTGGTGGCTTATTAGCTAACCAAGGTGGCTCTGGCTTCCTTGGTGCATTGATTGCCGGCTTTGCAGCAGGTTATTTAGTATTATTAGTTAAGAAATTAGTATCTGGTTTGCCTCAAGCATTAGAAGGTACAAAACCAGTTCTCTTCTATCCTGTACTTGGTGTATTGTTCATAGGTCTTGCCATTACCTTCGTAATCAACCCTCCTGTATCTGCACTTAACCACTGGTTAATGGACTCCTTGCAATCCATGGGTACTACTAGCCGCGTATTGTTAGGCCTCATCTTTGGTGCTATGATGTCCGTTGATATGGGTGGTCCTGTAAACAAGGCCGCTTACGTTATCGGTACTGGCGCCCTTGCTACTGGTGAATACGGTATCATGGCTGCTGTAATGGCAGGTGGTATGGTTCCTCCATTAGCAATTGCACTTTGTACTACATTCTTCCCTAGCCGCTTTACAGAAGCAGAACGTAAATCTGGTATCACTAACTACATCATGGGCCTCTCCTTCATCACAGAAGGGGCTATCCCATTTGCAGCGGCTGATCCAGTTCGCGTATTACCAGCTTGCATCATCGGTGCAGGTACAGCTGGCGCATTGTCCATGTTCTTTGAATGTACATTACGCGCTCCTCACGGCGGTATCTTCGTAGTACCAACAATCGGTAACCCACTCCTATACCTTGCATCCATCGCAATCGGTTCCGTTGTGGCTTGCTTCATCTTGGCACTTGTAAAACCAAGCCTAAAAAAATAATTGTAAAAGCTAGTTTAATACTAGTACATATGACAAAAACGTACATATGCTAAATAAGTACATATAGCAAAAGGACTAGAACTTTAGAGTTCTAGTCCTTTTCTTATGCGATACACCCTATACCATACATGATATAGGGTGTTTTTGTTACAACTTATAGATTTTTAGACGTAACGAATTGAAGAATCATACATTATCGGATTACATCATCATAAAATATGCCAAATACTTTTTTATACACTCGATTGGCAACATGATAACTTTCAAAATCAAAGTCTGTAGGCGTTAAGAAAGTAACATGCTCATACCCTTTATAACCAGGTTGTGTAGTTTTCCTTTCACCATGCAGCATGTAATCCTGTTGAGCCTTAACAGTACCAACAATTCCAGAATCATCCATTTTCATATTCCATATTTCACCTAAATAGAAATCCGGAAATTGTTGTTTAAACTCTGGCATTCTTGCGACTAAATTAGCAAAGGAATAATTTAAGTTATAGTCATAATGAATTGTGTATTCTCGAATCAAATTAGACGAAGGCAATACAACATAAATCTTAGCCTCTATACTTTTGGTACTGGTACTTGTGGACACATCTTTGACTGTACTCAACTCAATGTATTTACCATCTCCACCACCAGTATCACCTTTAGATATAATATGTTCAAAACGACTTGTATCTCGTAATTCAACATTAGAAACGGCTTTCACAGAAGTAAAAGACACACACCATACGCATAAGATGCCCATAATAAATAAGAAACGTTTCATAAGGCACCTCATTTCACGACAATATCATCAAAATGCTGCTGATATGCAACGACAAACATAGCATCTGCTATAGCAAAAAGATCTTGATCTGAACGACTACGGTCAAGCGGTCGTGATTGATGTAGCAATCTAGCTGGGCTATTAACCACAGTGCCATCCCAAGTGTATCGTTTGACCGCTTGTAACTCAATTTGTATACCAGAATCATCTTGTGCAGCCTTAATAACAGCATACATAGCTGGCGACGGTTTTACACTCTTCTGGGCTTGTATTAAGCTAGCCAAGGAATAATTCGTATCATAGGTAGCAGTCAATTCATATTCCGTAATAGCCCAATCACGAGCACGTTCGTTTACAGAATAAACAGTACCTTTCAATTTATAATGTGGTGCTGCATATTCTAGAGACTCCACAGAATAGGTATTTAAAAAGAATACATCCCTATTACTTGAATTATCATCATAAGAATATGTTTTCTCATATACATTTTTAAACTGGGGCGAACTATTTAACTCCTTAATCGATATCGCTTGTGTCTGTATGGTAAAAGTAGCTAGTACCATACAGGCTAGCAAGAATTTTCTAAACATACTCTCTCCTTTATAATTGAAATTCCGTTAAATTACAAAAAGCATATCATATTTTATAGAAAGATGTACACATACGAAAAATGCCATTTCAAATCATTATAGATAATACAAAAGTAATAATCGCTATTCTACGTACTTTAAATTTATTTATATTTTTCTAAGTTTATCTTCTTCGTACTCATCCAGTATTCATCTATCCTTCTATAAATTGTACAAATATATCGATTTATGTTAAACTATATAAATATAAATAAATTTTAAAATTATAAATTATTTTTTTCAATTCTAGTTCGGAGAGTAATTCATGAAATCATCTAGGAAACGTAAGGTTACTGCTGCATTTTTTGCAGCTGCAGCGTTGGGTGGTGTTGCCCACGCAGCCCCTACCCTCAACATGAATGATTTAGTAGGTTCGAACACTACCACTGAATCAACGGCTCAAGGCAATAATAATATTGCTACTCCAGTCGTACGACCTATGGCAACTCAGCCTCCCCCTGTAACTACACAATCAGTTCCAAAGGTAACACCATTAATACCGCGTGTCCGTCCAGTACCTGTAAACGATATTGCAAAAGCTTTATCAGATCAACAACGGGCCGTTTCACAACCACAATATGTTGTTAACAAACAAACTAATGCTGTCATGGAACCAACATTGGCCATGCATAGCCTGATGAACGTACAACGTAAAACTGAACCTGTTACAGTACAAAAACAAGTTGATGGCAAACAGCAAGTACAAACGACACAGGTACAACGTACTCCTGTAATGGTTCAACAAGAATCTACAACACCTTTAGTTATTGCTAATACAACTCAAACTAAAGCCGTTGTAGCAAAACAAAAATTAACTATTCGAGATATTCAACGTGCAGAACGTGAAAGATTAGCTCAATTAGCAGCAGAAGAAGCCGCACAACAAGCAGGTACAAACCAAGTTGATCAGCAAATGGTTGCTCAAAAACAAGCTGAAGCTCAGCGTCAAGCTGCAATTCTAGCAGAACAACAACATCAAATGGCTATGCAAGCGGAACAGCAACGGATTGCACAGCAACAAGCTGAGGCTCAACGCCAAGCTGCTTTGCAAGCTGAACAACAACGTTTAGCTACCGAGCAAGCTGAAGCTCAACGTCAAGCAGCTCTAAGAGCCGATCAAGAGCGTATCTCTGCACAGCAAGCTGAACAGGCTCGTATCGCTGAAGCACAACGTCAAGCTGCAGAGCAAGAACGTCTTCGTATCCAAGAAGAACAACGTCGCATTGCACAACAAGAGGCCGAGGCTCAACGTCAAGCAGCTATGCAAGCTGAACAACAACGTATTGCGGCTCAACAAGCTGAACAACAACGTATCGCTGCAGAGCAAGCTGAGGCTCAACGTCAAGCGGCTTTAAAAGCAGAACAAGATCGCATTGCAGCTCAACAAGCTGAACAACAACGTATCGCTGCCGAGCAAGCTGAGGCTCAACGCCAAGCGGCCTTAAAAGCTGAACAACAACGTATCGCTGCAGAGCAAGCTGAAGCTCAACACCAAGCGGCTCTAAAAGCGGAACAAGATCGTATTGCAGCTCAACAAGCTGAAGCTCAACGCCAAGCGGCCTTAAAAGCAGAGCAACAACGTATCGCTGCAGAGCAAGCTGAGGCTCAACGCCAAGCGGCGCTTAAAGCTGAACAAGAACGCATTGCAGCAGAGCAAGCTGAAGCTCAACGTCAAGCAGCTTTGCAAGCGGAACAACAACGTATCGCAGCAGAGCAAGCTGAGGCTCAACGTCAAGCGGCTATACAAGCGGAACAACAACGTATCGCTGCTGAACAAGCTGCTCGCCAACGTGCAGAAGCTGCTGCTAAAGCTGAGGCAGAACGTCAAGCGGCACTCAAAGCTGAACAAGAGCGTATCGCAGCAGAGCAAGCTGAGGCTCAACGCCAAGCGACACTCAAAGCTGAACAAGACCGTGTTGCTGCCGAACAAGCTAAAGCTGAACGTGAAGCGGCACTCAAAGCTGAACAAGATCGCATTGCAGCACAACAAGCAGAAATGGCTAGACAAGCTGCAATTAAAGAAGAACAAGAACGTTTAGCTGCTGAGCAATTAGCAAAAGAAGAAGCTGAATCCGCTGCTAAAGCTCAAGCTGAGGCAGAAGCAAAAGCTAAAGCCGAAGCTGAAGCTGCCGCTAAAGCTCAAGCTGAGGCAGAAGCAAAAGCTAAAGCTCAGGCTGAGGCTGAGGCAGAAGCAAAGGCTAAAGCCGAAGCTGAAGCTAAAGCCCAAGCTGAAGCTAAAGCTCAAGCTGAAGCTGAGGCAAAAGCTAAAGCCGAAGCTGAGGCACAAGCTAAAGCTAAAGAAAATAAATTACCTCAATCTTATGTAGATGCTCGTAATGAAGCTTCCACAAAAGGTGCTGGTGTAACGGAAGAGAAAAATATTCTTTCTCAACCAATAGAACCACCATTACAAGCCGATACCTCTGCGAAGATTAGCCTTGCTTTCGACGTGAAGAATTACGAATCCATGTCTACTACTGTAGATAATAAGGAAATCAAATATCGCGCCTTCGAATATATCCCTTACGTGGCTAATCCAATCGATATCGATCAACAGTACATGAACATTTATGTACCAGAAGAATACTTCAACAATGGCACTATAAACGGTTACAATACGCAAACAGCCCCTATCTTCATGCCAAATGCGGTAGGTGGTTATATGCCAAGCCAAGCTATGACTCCAAAAGTGGAAAATGGCAAACCTAATAGTGTTCTTTACGCATTATCCCGTGGCTATGTAGTAGCTTCCCCGGCTACCCGTGGTCGTACAAATAAAGCATCCGATGGCAACTTTATCGGTAAAGCGCCTGCAGTTATTGTTGACTTACAAGCTGCCACAGCATACTTACATGCTAACGATTCCACAATGCCAGGTAATGCAAACCGTATCATCACTAATGGTACAAGTGCTGGTGGTGCTGTATCCTTATTGCAAGGTGCCACTGGTAACAACTCTGACTTCCAACCATATTTACAAGCATTAGGTGCTGCTACAGCAGCAACCAATGTATATGCAGTTTCTGCCTATGCACCTATTACAAACCTTGATGCGGCTGATATGGCCTATGAATGGAGCTATAAAGGTATTACATCTTTCAATAAAGTAACGATGGGCCAAGGCGAATTGCCTCAAGCCAACGTAGGTGGTAATACAGCTCCTCCGCAACGTACAATGCAACGTGTAAACTTGAATGCTGATGATGTAGCATATTCTAACTTACTAAGCGAACACTTCCCAGAATACGTAAATAATTTACAATTGCATGACTCTATGGGGCGTGTATTGAAACTAGATAAGAATGGCAATGGTACTTTCAAAAATTATGTGAAAGCATTCATCATCGATGCAGCTAATAAAGCACAAGCTAAAGGTACTGATTTATCTAAACATACATACTTTGTACGAGATAATAAAACAGGTGCTATTAAAGATATTAACTGGGAAGCTTACAACCAATTTGTAAGTCGTTCTAAAGCACCAGGTGCATTCGACTCCCGTTCTAATGACTCTGGAGAGAATAACCTATTCGGTACAAGTGCTACAGATAATAATCACTTTACAATTACTGCTGCATTACACGATACAACACCTAACCAAGATGTATACGTAGAAAATGCTAAAATCGTTACTATGATGAACCCAATGAACTATCTCGGTTCTCCAGCAGCGACAAATGCACGCTACTATCGTATTCGCTATGGTACAGCTGATAGCAATACATCCGTAGCCATCCCATTGATCGTAGGTACACGTGCTCAAAACCTTGGGTACAACGTAGATATGGCAACACCATTTGGTGTAGACCATTCTGGCGACTACGATTTAGAGGAATTATTCAACTGGATGGACAATATCGTTAAAAACGGTAGATAATAACAACTAAATACATACCATAACAAAAAAGGAGCTACCTAGTAGCTCCTTTTCTTTATGTTAAATTAAATATCTCTAACATAAACTTCCACTATGTTAAGCACGAAAAAGCCCCTCTACCGAGGGGCTTTACTATATCAGGAAAGGCAGATTATTGCTTTCACTAATCATATTCTATTATACTTCTGGGAATAATGCAGTGGACAAGTAGCGTTCACCTGTATCAGGAAGAATTACTACGATGTTTTTGCCTTTATTCTCAGGACGTTTAGCCAATTCTTGAGCAGCCCAAAGAGCAGCACCAGAGGAAATACCAACTAGGATACCTTCTGTATGTCCAAATGCTTGAGATGTAGCGAATGCATCATCGTTAGTTACTTGGATTACTTCATCGTAAATATTAGTATCCAAAGTATCCGGAATGAAGCCAGCACCTAAGCCTTGGATTTTGTGAGGACCAGGTTTGCCATTGGACAATACTGGGGAATCAGTTGGTTCAACAGCCACAATTTTTACGTCAGGGTTTTGTTCTTTTAAATAACGACCTGCACCAGTCAAAGTACCGCCTGTACCAACACCAGCTACGTAGATATCTACTGTACCATCTGTATCTTGCCAGATTTCAGGACCAGTTGTTTTATAGTGAATTGCTGGGTTTGCTTGATTTACGAATTGACCCGCCTCGATTGCACCAGCTGTAGCTGTTACGATTTCTTTAGCTTTTGCAATGGCACCTTTCATACCAAGAGAGCCATCAGTCAATACAAGTTGAGCACCATAGCCAAGCATCAATTTACGGCGTTCGATGGACATTGTTTCTGGCATTACGATTACAACTTTATAGCCAAGAGCAGCACCAACAGCGGATAAACCGATACCAGTGTTACCAGATGTAGCTTCTACGATTGTACCACCTGGTTGTAATTCACCAGATTCAACAGCTGCTTGAATAATTGCTGCAGCAATACGATCTTTAACAGAGCCACCTGGATTAAAGTATTCCAATTTAGCAAAAATATTTGCATCTGCGCCATATTTTTTACCAAAACGTGTAGCTGCCAACAAAGGTGTTTTACCAATTAATTCAACGAAAGATTTTGCAATATTAGACATAATAGTCACTCCTTATTAAATAGAACCATCCCAATTGTCATATTTTGTATCAAGTTTAGCGTAAGTTCCATCAATTACATCTTGAAGAGTTACGTTTTCTAGATAATCATGAATATAGTTTTGTAATCCTGCCCAGAAACCAACGGTTCTTTCATTGATTACTGTATCAGTACTCACCCCTTCATCAAGAGTAGAGATGATAGCCATGGATTCTTCCGTGGCAAGCAAAATTTCAATAATAGTGTACTCTTTAGGGCTTTTAGATAAGCGATAGCCTCCGTATTTACCACGAATACTATCCACTAGGTTAGCGGCACCCAAACGAGCCACAATACCCTCAAGGTATTTCTCAGATATACCTTGTCGTTCTGCAACGGATCGCAAGGAAACCGGTTTATCCTGACCTTGCTCTGCTAAATCGATGAGAACCATCAATGCATAGCGACCTTTTGTGGAAATCCTCATATATCTTGCCTCTCTTTGTAAAAGTTAGTGCTAACACACCCCATGTTATAAAGCACTTATCCTACTTCATTTATAAAACCTTGTGTATCACTAGGAATTAACTTCATTATAGACCACTAAATCTAAAAATGCAAGAACTTATTTCCTACTTTTACAAGGGGGTATTTAAACCCCTTATATTTATTGGCCTAAGCCTATATTATTGATTTATTTTATTCTATTATTAGACTAGCAATCACACATATCGATACATTAACTATTTTACATAACACAAAAGGACTAGCCCGAAGGCCAGTCCTTTTGCGTATAGTTTGTAGTTTGTTATATGAGGTTTACCATGATGAATTGGAGAGGGTTCATCTGGTATTGGGACTTACCGTATCGTCAGGAAAACGATGCGCGCCCGTTTTGTCATTTGAGGAGTTGTCTAGATTATTCTAGCGTTTAAGTTATCTCTAAATTAGATTTTACCTACTAGATCAAGACCTGGTTTCAATGTGTCTTTACCTGGTTTCCAACGTGCAGGACACACTTGATCACCATGTTTTGCTACGAATTGAGCCGCTTGTACTTTACGAACCAATTCTTCAGCAGAACGGCCGATACCCATATCATGGATTTCAGCTGTACGAACGAAACCTTCTGGATCTACTACGAAGGTACCACGGTAAGCCATAGCAGATTCTTCTTGGAATACGTCGAAGAAATCAGCTAATTCATGTTTTTTATCAGCTAACATGTAGTACTCGATTTTATTAATGCTTGGAGAAGCATCAGACCATGCTTTGTGAACGAATTCAGAGTCACAAGATACGGAGTAAACTTCGCAACCTAGTTCTTTCAATTCTGCATAAGAGTTTTGTACGTCTTCTAATTCTGTAGGGCAAACAAATGTGAAGTCTGCTGGATAGAATACGAAGATGGACCATTTGCCCAACACATCGGCAGTACTAACTTTTACTAATTCAGGTTTTTTGAAAGCATCTAGAGTAAATTCAGGAAGTTGTTTACCAATAATAGACATGTTATGTCCTCCTTAATTGAGTTCCAATGTAACAATTATATTATTATCGGTGTACTTATCACCAAATCTATATCTATCTTTGTCTATATAATAACAAATATCATTCAAGATTGCAAGTGTTATTTTTAAATTTATCGATATATTTTTCCAACATTTATCGATATGAATAAAAAAGAAGAAAGATGCTCATTTCTGAGCATCTTTCTTCTTTTTACGTACTACAACAGATTTACTACTTACAGTAGCATGATCAAAAGCGATTAAACCCGCTATATTAGCAAGCCCTCTCCGTGCTATATGACCAGTTGTAGATTGTTCTTTACCCGATTTACCATATACAAACTGCTCTAGTTTGAGTGCAGCTAATATAAAGATACCTATAATAGATAAAATGGATCCCATTTCTATTCTCTATTTTTTAAGTTCCAAAATCGCATCTACGAAACCGCGGAATAATGGATGTGCATTATTCGGACGGGATTTAAGTTCTGGATGCGCTTGTGTACCAATGAAGAATGGATGGTTTTTCACTTCAATACTTTCCACAAGGCGACCATCTGGAGATGTACCAGAGATAACAAGTCCCGCATCAGTCAATTGTTGACGATACTCATTGTTAAACTCATAGCGATGACGATGACGTTCATAAATCAAATCTTCGCCATAGGCTTCATGAGTTTTTGTACCTGCTTCTACTTTGCATGGATAGATACCTAGGCGCATTGTACCGCCTTTTTTATCTACATCAACTTGATCACTCATCAAGTCGATTACTTTGTACTTAGCATTTTCGTCAAATTCGCTAGATGTAGCACCTTCCATACCACATACGTTGCGAGCAAATTCCATTACTGCAGATTGCATACCAAGGCATAGACCAAGATATGGAATATTGTTTTCACGAGCGTATTGGATTGTGCGGATTTTACCTTCTACACCACGGGAACCAAATCCACCAGGTACGATGATACCTTCAACACCATCAAATACCTCTTTAGGATCTACAGATGTATCATCAAGTTCTTCGGAGTCAATCCAACGAATATTCACTTTAGTACCCGTAGCAATACCAGCATGATCTAGAGCTTCAACTACGGATAAATACGCATCATGCAATGCTACATATTTACCAACGATAGCAACTGTAATGTCTTTACTAGGGTTCAAGATTTTATGAACCATTTCTTTCCATTCAGTCATATTGCAAGGGCGTTCTTCAAGGCCTAATTTTTTGATAACAATATCATCAAGACCTTGATCTTGCATCATCAATGGTACTTCATAGATGGAGCTGCAAGTTTGGTTTTCAATAACTGCTTCTGGTTCTACGTCGCAGAACAAAGCAAGTTTTTCTTTCATTTCATCAGAAATATGTTTTTCGCTGCGGCATACCAAGATATCTGGTTGAATACCAATGCTGCGCAATTCTTTTACGCTGTGTTGTGTAGGTTTAGTTTTCAACTCGCCTGCTGCATTGATGTAAGGCACCAATGTTACGTGAATGTAAAGTACATCATTACGGCCTACTTCTTTTTTCACTTGGCGGATAGCTTCCATAAATGGCAAGCTTTCAATATCACCTACAGTACCGCCGATTTCAGTGATAACTACATCTGCGTTATCCTCTTTACCTACGCGGTATACGTTTTGTTTGATTTCATTTGTAATGTGTGGAATTACTTGTACAGTGCTGCCCAAGTAATCACCTTTACGTTCTTTATTGATTACAGACCAGTACACTTTACCCGCTGTAATGTTGGAACGTTTACTAAGGTTAATATCGATAAAGCGTTCATAGTGCCCCAAATCGAGGTCAGTTTCAGCACCGTCATCTGTTACGAATACTTCACCGTGTTGGTAAGGGCTCATCGTACCAGGGTCAATATTAATGTATGGGTCAAATTTTTGAATCGTTACATTGAAACCGCGGTTTTTAAGCAAGCGACCCAAGGATGCTGCTGTAATCCCTTTACCAAGAGAAGAAACAACGCCGCCAGTTACGAAAATATACTTAGTTGCCATGATGCCTCCCACCTATTACATTTTTTCCGGAGCAGAAATACCTAAAATACCCAAGCCTTGACGAAGTACAAGGGCAATCGCTGTGATTAATCCTAGACGAGCTTGTTGTAACGCTGGATCTACGCCAATGATGCGACCTTGACGATAGAAGGAGTGGAACATGCTTGCCAAATCGAATAAGTAACGAGCAATACGATGTGGTGCACGATGTTCAGCAGATTGAACGACCTCTTCTGGATATTCAGCTAATTTTTTAATCAATTCTAATTCCATTTCGCTTGTAAGCGTTGTGAAATCAGTTTCACTATAATCACCAAATGCAATGCCTGCTTCACGCACTTGGTTGTAAATGCTGTGAATACGGGCATGAGCATATTGAATATAATATACTGGGTTATCATTGCTACGAGATTTAGCCAAGTTAATATCAAAATCAAGTTGGCTATCTAGAGAACGCATCAAGAAGAAGTAACGAGATGCATCTACGCCAACCTCTTCAATCAATTCATCTAATGTAACGCTATCACCGCTACGTTTAGATAATTTAACGAGTTGTCCATCGCGGAACAATGCTACCATTTGTAACAATAATACTGTTAGTTTATCTGGGTCATACCCAAAAGCAGCCATAGCAGCTTTTACACGGCATACATAACCATGATGGTCAGCGCCCCAAATATCAATCATTTCTTTGAAGCCACGATCATATTTATTGCGGTGGTATGCAATATCTGCCGCTAAATATGTAGGAACTCCATTATCACGAATAACTACGCGGTCTTTATCATCGCCATAGTCAGTAGATTTCAACCACAATGCACCGTCTTTTTCATACACTTTGCCAAGAGCCTTTAACGCCTCTACGGAGTGATGAATTTCATCAGCTTCATGAACAGTACGTTCAGAGAACCAATTATCGAAAGTAACACGGAAATTGCTTAATGTTTCCTCTAAGCGAGCTAATTTTTCTTTTAAGCCCTCTTCTTTAAACAATGCTACACGATCAGCTTCGTTCATAGCATTTAATTTATCGAAGCCTTCGCGTTCTGCAATAGCTTTTGCAGTCTCAATGATATCAGGACCACGGTAGCCATTTTCAGGGAATACGAGAGCCCCTTCTGGAATATCGAATTCAGGCATGGAACCATCTTCGTTGCGTTTAGGTGGGAACACTAATGTAGCACCTTGCAACTCTTGGAAACGGTACTCAATGGAGATAGCCATATTATCGATTTGGTTACCTGCATCATTGATGTAGTACTCGGATTGTACATTGTAACCTGCTGCACGCAACAAGTTTACAAGTGCACTACCATACGCAGCACCACGACCATGGCCGACATGTAACGGACCTGTTGGGTTCGCACTTACGTACTCTACTTGAATCGTATCGCGTGCACGCAATGGTTGAATACCATACTGATCGCCAGCATTTAAAATAGCTTTCAACGTATCGTATACCATATCAGATTTCAAGAAGAAATTGATGAAACCTACACCAGCAACCTCAGCGCGTTCGAGCCAATCAAAATTCATATGGCTAATCAAAGCCTCTGCAATAGCACGAGGGTTTTGACGAGCTACACGAGCGGATTGCATAGCGATATTTGTAGAAAAATCACCGAATTCTTTTTGAGGTGGCACTTCGAGAACGATTTCTGGATATTCACCAGCTGGTAAGCCACCGCTGTTAATCGTATCTTGTAATGCCTGTTCAATCCCCGATTTCAGGATTTCCTTCATTTCCATGCTCTGTATCCTCCCGCACGTCTATATCTAACTGATTATAAAATTGCCATTCACCTTCGACGGAAATGTCATATCCTAAATGAACATGACCTACGCCTTCGTGAAAGTCTACTGTTAATTCATGAGTATTCACGGCCATGTGCAAATCACCATACGGTGTTTCATACACGGATTCGCGCTCTTCACCACGGACATATTGATGACGCATATTAACAGCCCCTGTTCGAAGCAATACAATAGAGTCATCATGGATTTTAATGGTCGTCTTTACCCCATCTAAGCCAGTCACACTAGATTCTTCGTAACGCACATACTGGGCATTACCCTTTTCATGTGATGTACCTGGGGAAATCAGTTCCACTACGGTATCCTTGCCGTCCATATCTCGTTGTACACTTTTTACGGACACTAGAACCCGCTTCATTTTTCAACCTCCATGGCAGTAATTAATCATCATATTATACCATAATCAAAGACTATTTTGCACCCTCAATGAGTCGCAATTTCTTAGTCTTTGTCATCTGTTTTATAGCATATTCTCTACGTTGTGCATCTTGTTTATTGTGAAAGCTTTCAGAATACACCAATTCAACAGGACGTCGCCCCCTCGTATACTTAGCACCGCCTGGAATAAGCCCATTATGAGCCTCTATACGGTGTTCAATATCGGTGGTCCACCCACAATACAAGGAATCATCTGCGCAACGCACCAAGTACACATAGTGCCACTCTTCAGACTTGGCCTCCTTATTTGCCATTTTTTGCATCATCAGTAATCGGTTCCAACGTAATAGTATTGATGATTACTGGCTCTACTGGTTTATCATTGCGACCAGTTTTTACTTTGCCAATTTTTTCAACTACATCCATACCTTGTACTACGGTACCAAAGATAGTATGTTTGTTATCTAACCAATCTGTAGGTCCCAATGTAATAAAGAACTGAGAGCCACCTGTATTAGGACCTCGGTTTGCCATGGCAAGAACGCCCATTTTATTGAAGTGTAAATCATTGGAGAACTCATCAGGAATTGTATAGCCTGGACCGCCAGCACCTGTACCATCTGGATCCCCGCCTTGAATCATAAAGCCTTCGATAACGCGATGGAATGTAACACCATTATAGAAACCTTTTTTCACTAGGTAATCAAAGTTTTTTACTGTAATAGGTGCTTTAGAGCCTAACAATCGAACTTTGAATTGACCATAATTTGTATCAAAAATGGCGTATTCATCAGCAATTGGTGCGTTAGAGAAGTTAGGCATAGCTACCGTTTCTGCTTTTACAGTATTTCCTTGTGGTTGTTCCCCACTTTTTGTACCACATGCCGCTGTACCAAGCATTGTAATCCCTAACATTGCGCATAAAGCCAAGCGTTTCCAGTTCATAGTTCCCCCCAAAATATATCGTATATACTAACATGTATGTAAAATTCACATAGAAAAGCCGCTCAACCCGTGAGCGGCTCTTTTTTAGTATATCATGTTTTAGAGAAAATTTGGTTTAAATAATTATTAAATTTACCAATTTATATAACCTTATACTTTCAGTTATATATTATCTATTATTTACCATCAAATTGTTCTGGGTTCGTACTGTTATAGGTATCAATATAAGCATTGAAGGATTGAATCATTTCGTCAAGATTGTTTTCGTTTGAGTCTGCAAGCACTTGACGTACGGAACCGACTACGGAATTGTAACGATCAGCCAGAACTTGTCCACGATCATTATTCACACTCTTGAGCAATGCATCGATTTCTGAAAGCTCTTTTTCTACAGCTGCCTTATCAGCTTTTTGAGGAGCTTTTTCAAGGTTTTCTACAAGGTTAGTCAAGCGAAGCGTAGATTCCATTGCTGCCGCATAACCTTTCTTGCCTTCTTTTTTCAATTTTTCAACTTGTTTTTGAGTTTGTTCATTGTTAGTTTTTGTAAGAACATCAGTAAATTTAGCATACGCTGCATCAAATTTTTCTACAGAAGCTACATATTTAGCAGCTAACTCTTTACCTTTAGCACCGCCATCGTTCATATAGGCTTTAGAGTCATTATAAGAAGTCAACTCTTTATACACTGGCACTAATTCATTAAGAACATTCAATAGATTGTCCCGTTCTGCATCAAGATCTTTGAATGTAGAACCTTCTTTTTTAGATTTTTCCAAAGCGTCTTGTAATCTGTCATAGTGAGGTTGATTAGTAATAGCACCTTCTTGGAAGCCACCTTTTAATTGCGCCAAACCGTCTGCTTGGAATTAACTCAAACTAATCAATCCACTTGAAATGCTTACACGCATTATAAATGCCATCCTTATCACAGTCAGTAGTGATATAATCGGCTTTTTCTTTCAATTCAGCACGTGCATTCCCCATGGCAATATTAAGCCATTCTGGTCTAAACATAGACAAATCATTATATCCGTCACCAAACACTACGGCTTGATTAGGTTTCATACCAAAATGATCAAGCATATTGCGAATACCCAAAGCTTTTTCCATTGGTTCATATAAAACACAGCCATCGCCATAACGAATGAGCTTATGCGTCATATGCTCAATTTCTTTTTCCTCTTCTTCCCCTTCTTTAAAGAACACATAAATCTTATAAAACTCTTCTACATTATGAAAGTCAAAATTAGGATCTACTGTCGTTTTAAAAACATCCCAATTCGGATGCCAATCTAATATTTCCTTATACGGCGTAATTCGGCCTAATTTATTCCGATCTGTTACAGCCCAAGGAATATTATGGGACTCTAAATATTCCAAATAGTTAATGCATGCATCACGATCCATGCCAATCATGGACACTAGTTCATTATTAACAGTAACACTATGTCCGCCATCTGCCACAAAATCTGTAAGCCCCGCTTGTTCCGCAAAACGCTTTGCATCTACTTGGATACGGCCTGTTGCTAGTGCCACCCTATGACCACGGCGCTTTAATTCATCTAAGCTATATTGAGCACTGTCAGGAATTTTACCTTCCGGCCACACAGCTAAGGTATTGTCTATATCGAAAAAGAAAAATTTCTGTTCCACAGGCCCTCCTAATCACGTCCGCTCATTAACTTAAATCGCTCTTTCTGCTCTACATCAGGATATTTTTCACGATCCACATCACTCAAAAACATATCTAGTGGTCGTACATATAAGTCACGTTGATCATATAATTTTTGATACACTACGAACTGTTCACTCGTTTCCGAATGAGTTGCAACATCTAACACATAATAGTACATGCCTTTAAAATGACGATATAAGCCACCCTTTACAATTTTTCGCATTTATAACCTCATCACATAACATACACAAACGGTTACAAATTATATTAATCAAGAGATTCCATGTATTGAATAGCCTTAGTCAACATATCTGCTGTAATTTTGTACGGAGATACATCAATATCATGAACAGATGTAGCCTTTTCAACAATTTGAGGAATATGCGATGCAGTAAGACCTAACTGTGAAAGTTTAGTAGGCCAACCTAATTCGCGGTATATTGGCAACCACCGTTGTAATTCATCCATTTGTTGGTCAACGGTTAACAAAATAAGTAAGCCATATGCTACCATTTCACCATGCAAATGGTTTTCTTCTGTTTCTTTATTAGTAACACAGCCATAACATACAGCATGAGCCATATTACTATTATATGCCATAGGAACACAACCCGATACAATACCGGTAGTAAAGATAACAGTCATAGCAATGGTATCAAATGCATCACTACGTTTTTTAGCTTGACTGTCTTTATATGCTTGTATACCATGTACTAAAATTGGTTCACTACACATAGAAGCTAGAGTAAGGCCTAACTGAGTATTATAATCTTGCTCACGATTGCGAGCAGAAAGATGAGTTTCATAGTGTTTTGCAATAGTATCTCCCATTCCCGCCCACAAGTAACGGCTTGGTGCTTCTACGAGAATATCAGCATCAATAAAGCAGTGCACAGGAGGATGATTTACAAAGGCTACATCATCAAAAGTATGCTCTGCAGTGTATACAGCTGCTACTTCTGACGTTGCAGCACAAGTAGAGGCAATGGTCGGAATTGTAAAGAATGGTTTATCATCTAACTCTAGAGCTACTACTTTTACCGTATCCATGGCCTTACCGCCACCAACAGCAAACATAAAGTCCGCATCTTTTACAGAAGCCATTTGTGCAATTTCCTTACCTCGAGCAAAAGTACACTCTCCACCAAAGTGAATAATATCTAGCACTTTAATCCCTGCTTTATCAAGCACTGGACGAATGTGTGGCAAAGCTTTAGAAAGAGCTGTCTCACCACCGATGATAGCTACAGACTTACCATATAATTTTGTAAATTTTGGAATAGCGTCAAACACCTCATGACCGCCAAAACTATAACTAGGTAAACAATGAGTACTACGCATAAAATCTTCCTTCCTTCTTTCATTATCTATATTCTTATTATAGAAACTTCTACTCACAAAATCAATTTTATATGACAACCCTTAAGACACAAAAAGGTTCTATACTTTCACCAAAAACGAAAGTATAGAACCATTAATACTATTATTTATTTTCGGACACGAGCCCTTTATGGATAAGACCTACAATAAACCCGAGTATTGCAAAGCTCACCCAGCCCATCCCAGCAGCCTGGAATGGAATGTATTGAGTAAAGAGCTGTTCCAATGCAGCAGGTGCAATACCTGCCGTTTCAAGACCAGTCATAAGAGCAGAGATCATTGTGAAAGCCATTGTCCATGCGTATACGCAACGACGACCACCGAACACATTGTGAAGAAGTGCCAACAAGATGATTACAATCGTTAACGGATACAAGAGCATCAACACTGGAATCGCTGCACTGATGATTGTTTTCAAACCGAACATGCTAAGACCAAATGCTGCTACGGAGAAGATTACTACATATAATTTATAGCTAATCTTCGGTGTCAACTTGTGGAAGTACGTACCACAAGAAGTGATAAGACCGATACTTGTAGACAAGCAAGCTAGAAGAACGATGATAGCCAAGATAATTTGACCGAATTCACCGAACAAGTAGTTAGCACTTACGGACAACACAGGAGCACCTGTATCAAACAAACCAAAACGTTCAACACTAGTAGCACCAATGTTAGCGATAAATACATAAACAATACCGAGAAGACCTACAGCAATAGCGCCTACTTCCATTACTGTTTTTGTAATAACCGCACGAGATGTAGCACCGCTAAGACGAACAAAGTCGATTACAAGAATAGCAAATACTACGGAAGCCAACGCATCCATCGTATTATAGCCGTCCAAGAATCCTTGCAACACAGCTGTAGGTGCATCACCATAAGCTGGTTGTGGCACTGCATAGCCGCCTAGCGGAGTCATAAAGGATTTAATAATTAACAACAGAATTACAAGTAGTAATGCTGGTGTCAAAATATTACCGATACGATTAACAAGCTTTTGTGGACTAATGGATAACCACAAAGAAACACCAAAGAATAATGCCAAGAAAATTGGTTCCATATTCATGCTTAAACCTTCTGTGAAAGGTTTAATTGCAATTTCATAAGCTACAGTACCAGTACGTGGCGTCGCAAACATTGGACCGATACTCAAGTAAAGAGAAATTGTGTACAACAAGCCATAAATCGGATGAACACGGCTCGCAAGTTCTTCAACATCTTTACAGGAGGAGTACCCCATCGCTGCAACACCTAATAGTGGAAGGCCTACACCTGTTAATATGAAGCCGAGCAAAGCCCAACCTACGTTATCACCAGAATGTTGACCTAAGGCCGCTGGGAAGATCAAGTTCCCTGCCCCAAAGAATAGGGCGAATAACATCATGCCTATAGCCCAATAGGCACGGGCAGATAATTTATCATTACCATTCATAAACGTAACCCCCTTCAGGTTATATATAGAAATAATATTACTATTATAATCCTAATGAGGATATGTATGCAATAAAAATATTCTTGTTATGACATATTAGCATAACGTTATTCCTATAAGTAAAGGAAATTAAACATCCGCCTTTTTGATATGAACTTGTACATCGTAGAATGTACTGCCCCAACCTTGATCAGTAGGTCTGTCTGCAGTAAGCACATTGATAGCTACATTTGGATCACTAGATTGTGATTGCCACCAAACACCAAGAGTTACCAATGTACCTCGTTGTACATCTTCATCGTAGTAACCTTTAATTCTTACACTACCACGTTGATTATAGATTTCCACTTCATCGCCATCATTAATGTTATATACTTTTGCATCTTTAGGATTGATGCGTAGTTTCATCAATTCAGGATCATCAAACTCTAACTCACAGAAGCTAGAATCTAAAATGCGAATATCATTACCGATAATAAGCCAGAATGGTGCACTATCACCATAAGGCGGTAAATAACGAATTAGTGGCTCCACATCATGTGGATTATATAACTCAATCTTTCCAGATGGCGTTTTAAAATCTAATTTATAATTTTCAGGCAACGTCATCTCTACTGGTTCACCTTGGAGAATTAAATTTTGATCATCCTTAGAAATACGGTGCGACGCACTTACAATTTGGTCTATTAAATCTCGTTCACTATGCTTAAAGAATTCATCTGTAAGTCCCATACGTTTAGCTAATTCAGAAATCACTTGCCAGTTAGAGCGGGATTCGCCAATAGGATCGATTAATTTATAACCCGTTCCAATTGTATAGTGCCCATAGGAGTTATATATATCGTCATGTTCTACTGATGTTGTGGCGGGCAATACAATATCGGCGTATTTACATGTGTCGGTAAAGAAGCGTTCGTGAACAACCGTAAATAAATCATCTCTCATCAAGCCTTTTCGCACTACATTTTGATCAGGTGCTGTTATAGCCGGATTACTAGAGAATACATAAAGACTATGCACAGCTGTACCTGATGGGTTTGTAAGCATTTCACCTAGTTTAATCATAGGCATCAATCGCTTTGCTGGTGCATCCACATGAGCCTGTTGCATCACTTCTTTGCCCACAAACTTACTACCACTAGCACTCGATAATAAGCCACCGCCTAAATATTGCCAAGCTCCAACTACAGCAGGTAATGCATTAATAGCACGACAGTTCATAGCACCATTCCCATAGCGTGATAACCCACTGCCAAGACGTATAAATGGAGCCTTAGCTTTAGCATAGGCATGGGCAAACTCAATCATACGTTCTACGGAAACGCCACAAAGTTCAGATGCTTTTTCCGGTGTAAAATCAAGCAACACATCGTTTACGAGTTCATCATAACCTTGTACATGTTTCTTAATAAAATCTATATCTGCTAAACCGTCTCGATGAATAATATGAAGCATACCTAACGCTAAGGCACCATCACTACCAGGTTTTACGTAAATATGTTCATGAGCTTGATTAAAAGTATAGGTTTTATGAGTATCAATAATCCAAACTTGAGCGCCATTCTTTTTTGCTATGTTTACATCATGTAAGATATGAACATCAGTAGCAGTGGCATTAATGCCCCATAGAACAATTAAATCACTATGTTGTGCCTCTTGCGGTTTAATGGCTAGTGTATCGCCATAAACAGAGCGGAATCCTGCCTGTTTTGCAGGGGAGCAAATACCACGGTCCTGGTCTGTAGCACCAATACGGCGGAAAAAGTAATCTGCTGCTGGGCTTTGAATCACACCCATCGTACCTGCATAGGAGTAGCGCAAAATACTTTCACTGCCATGAGTACTAATAGTTTCTTTAAAATTATTAACAATGGTATCTAATGCCTCATCCCAACTGATACGTATATATTGGTCTTCACCGATTCCTTTTTTACCAATCCGTTTCATTGGGTACTGTAAACGCAATGGAGAATGAACCACTTGTTCGTAATGCGCCATTTTAGGGCACAATGTACCTCTTGTAAAAGCATGATCTCTATTACCACGAACAGATACTACTCTATTGTTCTCTACCGATACAATTAGACCACATGCGTCTGGGCAATCATAAGGACATACTGATTTGTATTCTTTCAAAATAAGCACCTCGCTTATAAATTATATAAACTATAGGATGTATATTTATATTATATTACAGCATCATCTGTATAAGTGTAACCTTTAACACATTTTCTATCTTCACAAAGATTAAAATCATTGCATATCATGCATATCAATACATTCAGTTATCACAATACGTTGCTATATATATCAAAAATTTTTATATATGTTATTGAACATTTCAAGTTTTATCGATGTTTATCCATTCTCATTCTTGCTCAAAGCCTAAACAGATATACTAATAAGCTCTATAAAAATACTGAAAATCTATAAAAAAATCATGCAATCATAACTAAAAGTCATAACCATATAGTTTTAGGTATAATCGGATGTTTCAGTAATCGACCTCGGAATATGTGACAAACATCACCGGTACGTATGCGTATTTAGTAATGTGTTTCAGACTGTAAGACTATTCAATCTCACTTCTTTCTGTGCTATACTGACATTGTCATTTGAGAGGATATAGAGCTCACCAGATATCATTTAAACTTCATGATATTTTAGAGTGACGTTACTATATCAGGTACATATTTTCTGAAAAGAGGTTTTAACGATGGCAGACGCAAAAAACACTGTGTTATTCCCTTATGAAACATTGAAAAAATTAAGCATGGACGCTTTCCAAAAATTCGGTTTCTCCGAAAAAGAAGCTGACATCATCCAAGACGTACTTTTGACTTCCGACTTGTTCGGTATTCAAAGCCATGGTATGCAACGTATGGTTCGTTACCACAAAGGTATCACTAATGGCTTGATCAAAATCGACG